>Ga0118677_10002540_pt1 | contig 36567 bp, 26 predicted proteins | sample AliMusrvi5mmetaG_FD_86154 | JGI IMG/M metagenome (GOLD analysis project Ga0118677, IMG submission 86154)
TCTCTAACTGCTCTGGGCGGCGGCGGCGGCGGCGACTTCCTTAATTCCGGCACTACGGGTGCGCCGGTATCTGGTGGTTCTGGTGGCGGTGGTCAGGGAACTAATGGCACAAATAATCAAGGTGCTATCGCTAGTGGTTCAACCACTGTCGGCACGTACTATGCCAACGCGGGTGGTAATGGCCAGACTAATGGCTACTATTTTGCTGGTGGTGGCGGTGGCGCAGGAGGTGCGGGTGGAAATGCAACAACAACATACAGTGGCGCTGGTGGCGTAGGCCTTGCTATCGCAATAGCAAATAGTTCTATTACTGCAAATAGCGGTTCAACCTATTTCGCAGCGGGCGGAGGCGGTTCGGTTGGGAACGGCTTAACAATCGGCATAGGTTTAGGTGGAAGTGGTATTGGAGGTAATGGTTCAGCTGGTTCTTCTAGCACTGCAGTTCTTGCAAGTTCCGGCACTGCTAATACTGGCAGTGGTGGTGGTGGATCTGTCACCGGCGGTGTTAGTCTGGCTGAAGCTATGGCGAAGCCATCTGGTGCTGGCGGATCAGGAATTGTTGTAATTTCAGGGGCTATTGCCGGCACCCAAAACTCCTACGCCCTCACCATCAACTCGGGTACAGGTGCCTCAACGATTGGTGGTTCCGTTTCTAATGTCACTACATTAACAATTAACTCTAAAGCGAGTAATAGCGCTGTGAGTGGTGCAATTAGTGGATCTACTGCTGTGGCTTACAACACGGCTAGTGGATATACCGGATCAAATGGTGCAGCTGGTGTACTTAGCCTAGCTGGTACTAATACTTACACGGGTGGCACTACTGTGACTGGTGGTACGCTACAAGCAGGCAGTGTTGCAGCTTTTGGAGGCGCTGCTAGTGCAATCACTGTTAACAGTGGCGCTGTGCTTGATCTCAATGGCAAAACATTAGCTAACACCAATGCCTTAACCTTAAACGGTACTGGTATCTCTAGTGGTGGAGCACTGACTAATAGTTCAGCAACAGGCGGTACTTATATTGGTGCGATTACTTTAGGCTCTGATTCGTTGATTGGTGGTACGACAGGTGCAATTACAGTTACTGGTGCAATTGGTTCAACTGCAAGTGCTTACAACTTAGCGCTCGTTGGTAATCAAGCCATCACCCTTAGCAGCGCAACGAATACTCTTTCAACCATTGCTTCTGGTTCCAGCCTTGGCGCACTATCCATTAGCAATAATCAGGCACTGACGATTGGTTCAATGACAATAGGCAGCACACTCTACTCAGGCTTATCATCTACCGGTACTATTTTGGTAAAAACCATTACCGGTAACTTAACGGTTAACAATAACGTTACAACAACTAGCACCTCATCTAGTACCTCAACACCAGCGATTAAATTAGCTGCAGGTTTTAATGATGCAACCTCTAGCACTGCTAACAACATTGTTTTGGGTAGCAGTGCTTCAAGTTTGATTACTGCAGGTAGCGGTGCGATCATTGCCTTGTATTCTGGCGCCCCTTTATCTAGTACTAACCTAAGTTCATTTGTAGCCGGTCAATCTTCTTACAACATCAGTTACGGCAAGACAACGTCTGACCTACCTTCATCAGGCGCTGGTTACTACGCTCTATACCGCGGCACACAGCCTACGATGTATGTCATCTTTGGCTCTTCCGATACGCCAACGTATGGCTCAGCCCCAACGATTACTTATTCCTTTAATACACTTGCTAATGGAACGGGTACTTCATACCTTTCTTCTGATACCGCCACTGTTAATGCGACAGGCACAGCCTTATTTAAGGGTACCAATTCGACAACGAGTGCTACCAACGTTTCACTAAACTCCTCGGCTAATGCTGGTAGCTATACGACGGTGACTTATTTGAGTGGTTTGAGTTCGCCAATCTATGCATTATCTGCAGGCTCTAGTACGGGAACGCTGAAGGTTAATCAAGCCACTGCGTATGTAACCTTAACTAGTGGCCAAAGCAGTACGTATGGCAATACCCCATCATCGGGCTATACCGTTTACTCCGACTTAGCAGGTACATCAGCCTTAACAACGGCTAGCCCAACAGGCACTGCAGTATTTACCGATACCACTTCGGGAGTGAGCACGATCTTAAGTTCGACTGCCAATGCGGGTACTTACAGTAATGTGTCCTATACCAGTGGTTTGTCTTCCACGAACTACAGTTTTGCTGCGACGACACCAGTAGCAAGCTATACGATTAATCAAGCCCAAGCTTACGTAATCATTGCCCCAAGCCAGTCAAGTACTTATGGCGCAACACCGACCATTAATTACACATTTAATACCAATAGTGCTGGCACCGGATTAGTGATCTCCGCATCGCCTACTGGACTTAGTGGTACAGCGACTATCACCCATGCACCAACATCCTCATCAAATGCCGGTACCTATAGTCTGACTTATGCCAGTGATCTGTCATCTACGAACTATGCCTTTAATGCAGCGGCTAGTTCACGGTCTTATACGGTGAATGCTGCGCCTCTCAATATCACTATTAGTAAAACCTATGATGGTAATTACAACTTTACCAATGCCAATTCCTATACCTTGAGTGGTAGTACTTACAATAGTGATGCAATGCCAACGATTGCTAGCGGAACCGCTGCTACGTCTAGTGCTAATGCTGCGTCCTATACTGGTTTTGCTAGCAATGGTATGACGCTGAGTAATACTAATTACACCTTAACCGGTGGTACGGTAGCGGCAACGATTAGCCCTAAGACCATCACTTACACAACAGCAGGCGCAACCGGTGTTTACGGTAGCTTAGCAACCTTAAGTGCTCCAGCTTTTGTTGGCTTAGTTGGCAGCGATAATCCTGGTGCGAGCGTAAGTCTTTATAGCGGCACCACTCCTGTATCTCTATCGGCTACAACCAATGCGGGAACGTATGCCCAGCAAGTAGCCATTACCAATGCCAACTATCAGCTAGGCAGTACAGGTAATACCATTGGTAGCTTGGTGATTAGTCCGGCTACTTTGGTGATCACTGGAGCCAATGGCACCCCAACTTATAACGGTGCCACCCAAACCAATACCGGCGCAACGGTCAGTCTCAATGGGGGAGCAGCAAGCACTATTAGTGGAACAACTGTTTCTACTGGTATTGGCACTCAGACATTTACTTTAAGTGGATTGGCTAGCGGCTTAAATGCCAGCAGCACGGCCATTGCTGATAACTTGAGCATCACTCCCAATGCTGTAAGTGGTGCAATAGCAGGAAACTACAGCATTAGTTACGTCAATGGTAGTTTGGCGATTGGTAAAGCCGATTTAAGTGTTACCGGTACTCAGTTCTATAACGGTACTGCGACGATCGCTGGATCTAGTTTGACAATTTCAGGTGTGGCTGGCCAAACCTTCACAGGAAGCGGCACGGCTGACTTAACGACTAAGAACGTGCAAACGAATCAGCCGTTGGCTAGCGTCAATGGTTTGGTCTTAACACCGAACGGTAGTTTCTTGGTATCGAACTACAACACCATTAATGTAGCTAACACGAGTGTGTCGATTACACCGCTTGCGATTACCTTAACAGCACCATCTATCACCAAAGTGTATGACGGTGGCTATACCTACAATATGACGGCTGCTAATTTAGCCACCATGTCTTCTCAGTTGGTTGGTGGAGATTCAGTAAGCGCTGCATCTGTCGTCTTTACTGGTAATAATCCAAATGTTGGAACCAATAAATCAGTGAGCTTAAACAGTGCCACTATTAGCGATGGCAATAGCGGTAATAACTACACAGTCACTTTGGCTAATTCCAGTACAAGTCAGGTTACTCCTGCATCATTAACGATTACGGCCAACAATGCGTCTAAGTTTGTGACGCAGTCCGATACAGCAGGATTTAACGGTGTGGTGTACTCAGGCTTTGTGAACGGTGAAACTGCTAGCTCTGCGCTTAGTGGCACCCTGACGGTTACTCGCAGTAACGCCTCTACTAATGGCGCTGGCTCTTACACAGGTGTTTTAACTCCAGGTGGTCAAACAGCTAACAATTATAACATTACGCCGGTTGCTGGTAATTACACGATCGTGGCTGCCAATCAACTGTTAGTTCAGGTTACGCCAGTAACCACCACATACGGTATAGCGCCAACGTATACCGCTACTGCGCAATATCTCAGCTGTTCAGTCTCTGGTTGCCCGTCTAGTGGTTCAGTTAATACCATCCATACGCTGAGCCCTGTCATTACCGGTAATGCGTCGTTTAGCGTGAGTGATGGCGCTGGTGGAACAGCAGGCTTTACGATTTCACCAACAGGTGCAACTAGCAGCGGTTCTGGTAATACCAATGTGGGTTCTTATCAGTTATCAAACGGTACTATGACGGGTTCGAGTACTAACTTTAGTAATACCCTTGTGCTCACAGGCTCTTTAACTGTTGCCCCATTAACGCTATCTGCAAATCAATTAGGCGTATCTGGTATCAGCAAGGTATATAACGGCAGCACTGCGATTTCTGGATTAAGCTTAAACACTACTGCAGCGAGTTCATCTATTAAGACCGGTGATGCAGTCGTTATCGCAGGAACAGGTACCTATGCTGATGCCAATGTAGGTACTAGCAAATCAGTGACTGTATCGGTCGGCTTGACTGGTAATGATGCCGGTAACTATGTCCTTTCAAGCAATCAGCTGACTGCCAATATCGGCACGATCACCCAATTAGCATCGGTAACCTATACGGGCACTTCGGGCGGCAATTGGTCCAATGCGAGCAACTGGGCAGGCGGGGCTATTCCGACACTGGGTAATGTGGCTACGGTAGTGATTCCAACAGCAACAACAGTTGTGTATGACGCTGCCAACCTGAGTACTTTAACTCCGACCTCTGCAATCACCGATAACGGAACCCTGAGCTTTACCAGTGGCTTGCCAACCACCTTTGCTAATACCGTCTCTGGTACGGGTTCCATTGCCCAATCTGGTGCTGGCGCATTGACGCTTACTGGTGGTAATAGCTATAGTGGCGGCACTACCTTAGCTGCGGGTTCTAGTTTGATTGCTGGCAGTAGCTCTGCATTAGGTACTGGCGCCCTCAATTCTTCTGGAGGAACCTTTAGTACTTCAGGCGTCACTCTGCCTAACCTGACGGTAAATGGTGCAGTGGTTTTAGCTAGCAATATTACAAGCTCTGGTAATCAGGCCTATAACGGCGCCGTGACAATTAACAACCCTGCTAACAGTACGACCTTAAAGTCATTCGCGGGTAACATTACATTTGCTAGCACGCTAAATGCTGGCACTACGAATCAATCCCTAGAGCTCAGTGCTACAGCTGGTCAAGTGACGTTCAATGGTCAAGTGGGAGTTGCGACCCAGACTTACAACACAGGCACACAAAGCTATAGCCCAACTACCTATGCTAGCTATCAATCGCAATCAAGTAACAATTTGTCTAACTTAACAGTCAGTGCCAATACGATTAATCTAAATGCGGATATCAGCACTCGCTTAACTCAAATCTATAACGGCAGTTTATTGGTAGGGGATAACGGTAGTAACGGCCCAACCCGCGTTTTGTTATCAGAAGATCCAGCGATCACCTTTAACGGCACGATTAACGATACCGTCGCTGGCACACATAATTTATTTGTAAAGGCAGTGACCATAGCCAATGAGTCCCCCAGCATTATCTTTAATGATGTGGTGGGTGGGGTTGCTGCCCTTAAGAGCTTAACTGCTTCTACCGGCGCTCAAGATGCTACCACTGGTGCGCTGTATAGCGCCATTGATACGACTCCAGCCAATTTAGTTGGCACAGTAACTATTAAAGAAAATGTCTCTACTACAGGTGATCAAACCTATACTGCCAAAGGCTTTACCTTAGGTAATGGCACTGCAAATCAAACCTTAAGCTTGACGACTCAAACGGGTAATATTGCTTTTAATGCTGGCAGCTCTGGTGGTAGCGGCTTTACTCCAGCAGGTAGCGGTCTCATCGTTAGCATCTTTAATAGTGGCGGTACAGTGTCTGGATTATCTGGATCAGGGTTGAATTACAGCGTGACCGATACAACGGCTAGTGCGTCATCTAGTAGTACGACAAGTACGAGTAATTTAACATCTGCTCAATATAGTACTGGTGGAGCATTACAAAATTCATTTAATAATGAATTTACTCAGCTAGCCTCTGAAATTATGTACGATCAATCTGGCGGATCAGTTACCGTTGGATTTCCTAGTGAAGCATGCGTCCTGCGCAATGAGGCGAGTTACCTAAGCTGTGTGCAGTAAAAAATGCAGACTTTTAGTGGCTTTGCTGCGCTTTTACGATAAGTCATTACTAGATCACTAGATGCGTTTTGCCAGTATTTATATCCCCAGCTATGCGCATCAAGAGGCAACAGCTAAGGAGTTTTTAGAAAAATACTGGCGTATTTTGCTGTTGGTATTAGCGCTTCATGCTGTCATTTTTTCTCTGTTGTCTATCAAGCAAACAAGCAAGAGCGAGCTCAGTGATGAGTTACAAATCGATTTAAGTAATCCAGTAGTGATTCCTAAAAGTATTGTTGAGAAAATCATCTCGCCTCTATCAGAGCAAAAGCAAGCGGCTAGTTCTAGAGCGGATAGCATCAAGTCTGCTACACAATCCTTGCCAATCGAAGCGCCACAAAATACCGACAACACGCCGGTAGTGAAGTTTAACGAGGAGATCATCAAACCTATACAGGCTATTAAACCCGTTCAGGTTGAGCCGATACCGGAAAAGCTACTGCCAGTAATCGAAGTACAAAAGACGGAAGAAAAAAAAGTTCAGCCTCAAAAAGAGGTTCAGCAAGAGGTAGCAGTAAAGACAGTCGAGCTAAAACAAGCTGAGCCAAAGCCAGCAGAAGTGATTGCCCCGACTTTGCCTGCAATAGTAGATCAAAAGAATAAAGATAAAGATGCGCCTGAAGTTGCGCCACCTAGTAAAGGCGCTGGTACATCAAGCGCTTCTACTGAAGTTGCAAAATCAGGCGGAACACCAGCTGCCAGTAGCGCCCCTAGCAGCGCCTCAAGCAATGCCTCCAGTGGACCACAATCTGGGAGTCAGTCAGGTGCTCAGTTAGGTGCTCAGCCAAGCAATCAACCCAGCGCTCAAGCTTCATCTTCCAGTAATGAAATGCAGGCCCAGTTATCCGGTGGCAAAGCTCAATCAGCAGGCTCTTCCAGTGGAACAGCCGATGCAGACTACAAGTCAGAAAGTTTGCGAAATGCCCAGCCGCGTTACCCAATCTATTCTCGCAAGATGCGCCAAGAGGGTGTAGTGATCATTACCGCAGAGGTATTAACCGATGGCAGCGCAACGGATGTGCGAATGGCTACTAGTAGTGGCATTAAGTTGTTAGATGAAGCGGCGCTTGAGACTGTCAGGCAGTGGCGTTTTATACCCGCTAAAAGAGATGGTGTGCCTTATGTACAAAGACTGCGGATACCAGTCACCTTTAGTTTAAATAAATAAAGAGAGTTATTATGAATGTGAATGCAAATGTGAATGTGATTAGTATTGTGTTGGGTTTACTCGTCCTACTTTCCATCTTTACTTGGGTTTTGGCGCTATATAAGTTCTTGCAAAGTCGGAAAGCAAGCCAAAATGACCGAGCATTTTCTAAGTCTTTCTGGAATTGCACTAGCTGGGAAGCAGCAAGATCTGCTGTGGTGGATAACAAGACTGATTTGGGGCAAATAGCCAATGCTGGCTTTATTGTCTATGACGAATACTTAAGTAATCCACATTCTTTAAGACATGCTGGTGAAGTTAATGAAGTGTTAGAGCGCCCCTTGCAGCAAAAAGCGGAAGAAATCCTGCGCCAACGCGAAAAGGGCTTGAATGAGTTAGCTTCCATAGGTTCACTCTCGCCCTTCATTGGTTTATTTGGTACGGTTTGGGGCATTATGGACGCCCTTAAAGCCATTGGTGAGTCAGGGCAGGCCAGTATTGATATGGTGGCTGGACCGATTGGTGAGGCACTCATCTCTACGGCGATTGGTATTGCGGTGGCTTTGCCGGCAGTGTTTTTCTACAATTACTTTGTACGTCAATTAACACTAGTCAGCACTAATTTGGATGGCTTTATCAATGATTTTCTGCGCCTGGCTGTTGCCCAGGTGAAAAAAATTCATCATTGATTGGAGAAATTCAATGGCTATGAAATTAGGTCGCAATGGCATGCAAACAATGGCAGAAATCAATGTCACGCCACTAGTTGATGTGATGTTGGTATTGCTGGTGATCTTTATTGTGACTGCGCCATTACTCGTGCCGCAATCCATGAAAGTTAATTTACCTAAAACGGTAGAGCTCAATAAGACAGTGCCAACTAAGAATTCTGTATTGGCAGTGGATTCAAATGGATATATTCAGTTCGATGGCAAGGCCATCAATGATTCTGAATTAGTAGGGATATTCAAAGCAAAGGCGGGTCCTAATTTTCAGGTACAGATTCAGGCGGATCAAGCAGTGCCTTATGGGCGGGTAGCTGAAATCATGGCTTTAGCCCAAACCAACGGGGTGACAAAGATTAGCTTTGCTACTACTTCAAATAATAAAAGTAAATTCTCTTCTAAATAGGCGTTACTTAAAGTAACGCTCAGTGACCAAAAAGTACTTTGGAGCAACGAGGTGTTAGATGGTTGTTCCAAATATCCTTTGGTTATGAAAACCAAAGAGCGAGAGATCACTTTCTTTAAATCCACGAATTTGCTTACACATTTGCTTACACACCGACACTGACCACCCGCAGACCCCCTGTTTATAAGGCTCTATTAAGGGCTTCTGCTCTCATAATCCTTTGGTCGCTGGTTCGAGTCCAGCTGGGCCCACCAATAAAATCAATGACTTAGCGTGAGAACGCTAAGTCATTTTTTATTGGTGTGTAGTCGGTGTGTAGCAAATATCCCCGCTAGACCCCAATAGATATATGGCTCTAGCTTGGAGCAATGAACTACCTGTAGATTGTGGCCCAGGTTTTGAGGGGTTGTTTACGGCCAGCAAGAGACTGTAAGGCCTTTCATTTAATTTGCAGCTGGGACAGTCAGCATGTATTCCTGTATTCTGATTTCGTTTCTGCTCATCTAATAACCAATACCCATCTCATGAAATTTATCTATTCCCGTCTAATCTTTGGTGCAATTACATTTGCGATAGTTCCTGGATCGATTTTGGCTGCTGACATTAATCTTGAGACAGTTTCTGGATTTACTTCTTTTCAGTACCCAGGGAGTTCTGTTACTACAGTCACGGGTATTCGTGATAGCAATATTACTGGTAACTTTAGTACGACTGCGGGAAATACTGGAGGTTTGTTATTTCAGAATACATTGTCCAATTCAACCTATATTCCTTATCCAACTGCGACATCAAATCTTTCAAATTTCCCCGGTGCGGTTAGCAGTACTCCATATGGACCTAGCTTTGGATCCGTATCAGGAATTTTACGAGTAGCGGGTAGTTATAAAACGGCCACCTCTGGAAGTGGAGCGACCGGAGATTTAGGGTATTTAGTAGATGCCGCAACAGGGATTACAACGACGTTATTGCCAACCACCCTAGCGGGTGGCGAGCCTATTTTGAATACGATTGCCCATAGCAACTTTGGCAATCAAGTAGTCGGCAACTTTGATACTAGATTGATTACCGGAAATTCATTTATATATAGCATCTCAGGCGGCACCTATTCCTCAGTTCCCCTCTTGGGTAGCTCTGGTCCAGGTCCGAGCACCTCAATCACTGCGGTGTCTAGTAATACAGCTTATGGCGTTTACAACAACTTGATTTCGGGTGGTTATACGGGAACATATAACGGCACTCCTGGTACCTATGCATATATACATAACCAATCAAATGGCGCAACCTATACATTTTCCTCCCCAGGCCCTTCACTGGTAACCCATTTTGAAGGCATTACTAGCGCAGGCCGGCCGGGTGTTTATAACTTGGTGGCAGATGCTGTTGATATTTCGGGAAATCCTGTGAAGGCTTATGTGGCTACGGTTAATCTCAACATAATTGATCCATCAACAGGTCAACCAAAAGTAACTTGGACAGAGATAAAGGTAGGCACCTCCTTAACTTCTATAACTTCTGCAAACTCAATGTACCAAGGTAATGTTATTGGTGTGTATACCACTGCCCCTCCAAATCTTCTTACTCAGGCTTACCAAGCCGATATTGGAAGTACTAATCTTGCTTTAACTTCAACCCCGATCTATGATCCACTGAAAAATGCAGCCAACATTACTAGCACTTTTTCTGCCGGTGGGGCGGATGTTATTAATACTGGTTCCATAGCCGTATTAAATGGAAATGGTATTGAATCTGGAGCTAGTTGTGGATATTTCGGCTGCAATCCTGTTACAGATATTAAATATGGTGGCGTCATCTCAAACTATGGCACTGTCAGCGTGACGGGTGGCTCTAACAATCGGGCAATAGCAATTGATGGCGACTTTGGCACACTACTGAACTATGGGACCATTCGAGCAAGCAATGGCAATTTCGCCATTTCTGATTTTGGTACTTCGGCAGGCACTACTGTAGTCAATACATCAAGTGGTGTTATTGATGGTCGAGTTGTCTTAACCCAAGGCCAATTGGCACGCTTTGAAAATAGTGGTTGGATGGGCATTTCTGCAGCTGGTGCTGGGGTTACTCACTTGGCGAGTGGATCATTTGTTCAGACTTCAACAGGCACATTAGGATTACGCGTTTCATCGAGCGCTGCCGATAAGTTGAATATCAACGGGGTTGCTAGACTTGGGGGTACCCTCAGTATTACAGGAGATTCAGTAAATGTTTATCCTGCCGCACGATATACATTGGTTACAGCTAATGCTGGTCTAAGTGGAGCTTTTGGAAGTTTTAATTCAAATTTAGCATCGGCAACCAATCTTTTCTACGATGCCAATAATGTTTACTTAAATGTCTACGCATTTACCACTGCGCAGACTCAGCAGTCTTTAGTAAATAATGTTTCTGCACTTCAGAGCACCTTTACCTTGCAGAACTCTGTGTTGGCCAATAGCTTTGCTTATGACTGTAGTGAGTTTGGACCTAATGGAATTTGTATATCTGCTGGCGGGCGGAACACTGCTGTATCAGCAGCTAATGGATTGAATAACACGAGTGCTTTATTGATTGCAGCCTATAAAGTTCATCCTCAGGTTCGGATTGGTGCTTATGCTGACCAGAACCTATCAGTGAATAACGCTGGATCTACCGTGAACTTAGGTAACAACACTCCGTTGATTGGATTATTTAGTGCCTGGAATGAGCGCTTAGATGGCACAGGCACAGAAGTTAAGGTCTCAGCAGCTTACGGTCAAAAGAACACTACAGTTACTCGTTCTGTAGTTGGCACAAGTGAAGCAGGTACAGGTGGTTCACAGTTAAATAGCCAGGGCGCTCAAGTCACCGCAAAGTATGGTTTTGGCATTATGGATAAGGTCATCGTTTCTCCTTATGCTGGTATTCGTTATACACAAAATAATATGGGGGGTTATACAGAAGCTACTTCAGCCTCAGTAACGGCACCATTGACTTATAGTGCACTCAATACCAATGCAACGACTGCATTGGCTGGAGTAGGGGCTTCTTACAAGGTTATTCCAACGGTAACCACCTTTGCTAGCGCTGGCGTAGAAACAGATACCAATACTTCAAATGGCACTTACACTGCTACTGGGATTAATGGTTTAACCCCAGTCAACTTCAATGCTAATCCAGTTAAAACGCGCCCAACAGCAACACTAGGTGCTTACTATGATGTAGCTAAGAATCAAAGACTAGGTATTACTGGCATCTATCGTCAAGAGGCTTATCAGGCGGTTTCTACAACTACAGTAATGGCGACTTACACCATTGGTTTGTAAGAAGTTAAGTAGATACCCTCATAGCAAGCGTTACTTAAAGTAATGCTTACCCTCCTATGAAGCAGTTTGGAGCAACGAAGTGTTAGATGGTTGCTCCAAAATTCCTTTGGTTTCGAAAACCAAAGAGTGAGCTAGCACTTCTTTTAAATCCACGAATTTGCTTACACATTTGCTTACACACCGACACTGACCACCCGCACAGCCCCTGTTTATAAGGGTCTACCTTGGGTGTCTGCACTCATAACCAGAGAACCTAAAGTTAACCTAAAGCATACAAAAAGCTAGCTTTTGAGACTAAAGGTGAGGTTTGGTCATTTGAGCGTTACTTTAAGTAACGCTGGGCATGCTAAAAAGTGTGTAGGCAATTACTGCACACTTTCTAATACAATTCCGATAAAAAATATGTCGGCCATCCTCAGCACTGGTCGCCTTGGGCCACCAAGAAACACCAAAACTACCTTCGGGTGGTTTTTTCATTTGGGCGGACGGATGAGGATCCGTTGGTCGGGACTAGAATGTGGAATAACCAACAAGAGAGGGCGTTATGAGTTCTAAGAAATTTGTAGTTGGACTGCTATTTGGCATATCTGTATTTTCCTTGGCTGGTGCGGCTATACCTGAACCACCAAATCCGTTAGCAAACATCAACCTGACATTTGATCAACGCCTTGAGCAAATGAAACAAACAGATGCCGCATTACTTAAGGCAACCCCAGAAGAGCGTGAAGAATACTGGCATAAGATGCGCGATCAAATGAAGGCTTTAAGCCCTGAAGATCGTAAGTTAGTTCACGAGAAGATGAAGGCTCAATGGCAATCAATTACCCCTGAGCAAAAAGAGAAAATGAAAGCAGAGAGAAAAACCTTCTTTGACGGGCTAACCCCAGAAGAGCAAGCTGAGATGAAGGCGCGTAGAGCCAAATGGGAAAATATGGGCCCTGAGGAAAAACAGAAGTGGCATAAACAGGCTAGCTAGGATTAGACATCCTCGGCCCTGGTCGATTCGGCCCCGGGCCACCAAGAAACAAATAATGCCCTGCTTTATGCGGGGCATTTTCTTTTGTGGCCTGATAGGCGACATACAAGGCATCAATATTTGTTTATGATTGCTTCAAATGAAAATTCACCGCGCCATATTGACGCTCACAATGCTATCCGCATTTTCTCTTGTAGTCCCTTCCATTGCTTATGCATACCTACAAGATGAAATTCAAGTTTACGATGATGAAATTAATGCTAAGGGTGAATATAGTCTTGAGTTACATCTAAACACGACCCCAAGAGGCAATCAGCAACAAAGCTATCCAGGGGAGGTTGTGAATAACAACAATACTCGCGTGACGCCTGAGCTTGCCTACGGCCTAGGACATGACCTTGAGGCGGGGTTTTATTTGAGCTACTCAAATAACAATAATTCATTTAATTACGCTGGCGTCAAAGCAAGACTTAAATGGTTGCCTTATCAAGAGGAAAAGGGCGATTCATTTTTTGCTGGCATTAATTTTGAGGTTGCAGATACGCCATATCCTTACGAACCATCTCGTTACAACGGAGAAGTGCGGTTTATTCTTGGCAAGCATATTGACGAATGGCTGGTGTCATTCAATCCTATCTTCGATCAGGCACTATCCCAGCCTCAGGTTCATCAGGGGCCAATATTTGCTACAGCTACTAGGGTCTCGCGTAATGTAACTCCAGAGTGGGCTTTGGGAAGCGAGCTCTATACCAACCTCAATCAAATGAATCAGCCGATTGTCTATCCGAATATGAATAATGTGGTTTATGCCATGATGTATTTTGATGGAAAACCAATCGCATTTCAGGCTGGTGTTGGTAAGGGTATTAGCCATGGCGCAGACCAAATGACACTCAAGGCAATTTTGTCTATTCCTTTACCGTAATTACTATTGAGTAGGAGGTATTAATTAATATTTCTGATAATATGTTATATAACGTTATATTAAATTATTACAGATGTTATAGACACTTTCAAAGGATTTTTTCAATGACGCTAAGTATTTTTGATTTGTTCAAAATTGGCATTGGACCATCCTCCTCACATACCGTGGGTCCGATGAAGGCTGCAGAAATGTTTGTACGTTCACTGGCGCAAGACGGCAAATTAAATCAAATTATGCGAGTTGAGGCTCGGTTGTATGGTTCATTGGGGGCTACGGGCAAAGGTCATGGTACTGATATGGCTGTAATGCTCGGTTTGGAAAGCTCCATGCCTGACACAATTGATCCAGATACAATTTCCTCTCGCTTGAAAGCTATACGACTTAATAAATCTTTGCGGTTAAACGCTACTAAAGCTATTGGTTTTATTGAAAAAAGAGACCTTCTTTTTCTTCGTAATGAGACTTTGTCACATCATTCAAATGGGCTCAAATTCATAGCCTATGGTGAGGATGGAATGATGCTACAAGCGCGAAGTTATTATTCTGTAGGTGGTGGTTTTGTGGTTTCGCAAGAACACTTGGATGCGCAATCTAACTCTTTGATTAAGTCAAGCATTGCGATCCCAGAGCCCAAGATTCAATTCCCATTTCATAGTGGAGATGAGTTACTAGCTATTACAGAAGAAACCGGTCTATCTATTGCTAAATTGATGCGAACTAATGAGTTGGCATTACGCAGTGATACAGATATCAATGCCGGATTGGATGCTATTTGGGGTGCCATGAAAGCATGTGTTGAGCGTGGCTGCAAAACAGAGGGCTATTTACCGGGCAATCTAATGGTCAAGCGGCGAGCTCCAGAGATGTTCCGTTCACTTAATGCTAAGTCTGAGCAATCTACTAATGATCAACTCATAGCCTTAGATTTTTTGAATGTTTATGCAATGGCAGTTAATGAAGAGAATGCTGCTGGCGGCCGGGTAGTTACTGCTCCCACTAACGGAGCTGCTGGAATTATTCCAGCCGTACTTCATTATTATCATCATTTTGTTGCGGGTGCCAATAAAGAAGGAATCTATAATTTTTTATTAACAGCGGGAGCAATTGGTCTTCTCTACAAAGAAAATGCTTCACTCAGTGGCGCTGAAGTTGGCTGTCAAGGTGAAGTTGGTGTTGCATGTTCGATGGCTGCAGCTGGTTTAGCCGCAGTTATGGGTGGAACGCCTAAGCAAATTGAAAATGCCGCTGAAATTGCTATGGAACATAACTTAGGGCTTACTTGTGATCCGGTGGGAGGGCGAGTACAAATTCCATGTATAGAACGAAATGCGATTGGATCAGTGAAAGCGCTCAATGCAGCTCGCATAGCAATGCAAGGAGACGGTAACCATTTCGTATCTTTAGACAAAGTTATTAAGACGATGAGAGAAACTGGCCGCGACATGATGACTAAGTACAAAGAAACAAGTCGTGGCGGATTGGCTGTAAATATTATTGAATGCTGATCTTTTATTTTTGTATTCTTTAAATTAATTAGGTCTAAGTATATTGTCTGGAAATATTAAGTGAATATAAAGAAAATAGTCCCTGGAGCTAAAAAAGTTTCGCTGCAATCTACTATTCAGCGAAGTCAGGATATGAATATTTTTAAATTACATCGTGACAGCCCGGTAGCTATGCATCGGCAATTAGCCCAAGATATTCGCGATGCCATTAGCTCGGGTGTCTATAAGCAAGGCGATAAAATACCAACTGAGCAAGAGCTAGGTGATAGACATGGCGTCTCTCGCATAACTGCTCGACAAGCTGTTATGCAACTAGTTCAAGAGGGCTTACTTGTTCGAAGACAAGGAAAAGGGAGTTTTGTGACGGCTCGTCCCGTTCAACACGAACTTCTTGAGCTTCATGGGTTTGTAGAGGAATTAGTCGCTCGGGGAGTTAACCCCGAGACTAAGTTACTTGAATTTTCTACGAAGGTACCATCGTCACGCATTGCTGAGCACCTTAAATCAGGAAGTAAACCCTTAACTTCTTGGGTGCGATTATTCTCCCGTAAGGGCGAGCCGTTCGCTGTAGCTTGGGTTTATCTTGGGCCTCAGATAATGGATGTTACACGTCAGGTGGCTAATCAGCATGCCTCTTATCAAATTATTGAGTCATTTCATAAGTTAAAGATTGATCACGCAGATATTTCGATTCGTGCTCAAGCTTCTAATGCCCAAACACGCAAGCTCTTGCGTATGCCACCAGGTACGCCATTGATTGCCCTTGAGCGAGTTTCATATTTAGCCGATGGGACTCCCGTTGAATATGCACTTTATTGCGCTCATGCTGATGCTTATGAGTATTCCTTCAGAGTGAATAGCAAAGTAAATGCAGCGAGCGCATTGGCGAAGCGAACTGGCTAAGTTCATTTTCACTTTATCTAATAAACCACCCTTTAATTAAAATATGGAGACTTAATATGCAGCATTCAAACTATCTTCCTGAAAGAATGGGTACTGCTACAGTCTTACCCTCTGGTTCTTTTGAGGCCGGTAGCTTTCAGTCATTCACACTGGTGTATACCGCGGGTTATTTTGGAATTGACGATACCGGTTCAATTAAAATAGTTCACCGCTTTGCTAGTGATATGGGGCGACCACAATGGACTGACCCAGCTGCTCCTAACTACACCACAGTCATTGCATCTAACGGCGCTATTTTAGATGTTCAATATGATGGTAAACGCAATATTCGCCCCTGGGATAAAACTTTGTTTATTCGGGTAGTGCGTGGTTTTTTGCGTGAAGGTGATCAAATTATTGTGTGCTTTGGGGACCGTTCTGGTGGATCGCCTGGCATGCGTATCCAAACTTTCGTAGAGCCGACATTTGAATTTCGTGTGCTAGCTGATCCATTTGCTACCTACCATTACACCGAATTAGTAAAACAACCCTTTATTGGAGTAGTTGCCGGCCCGCCAGTGACCTGGAAAGCGATTTTGCCAACCTTACGTAACTGTGGGCAGAGTTTTAGTTTTGGATTTAAGGGGGAAGATAAGTGGGGAAATCCGAGTGATCAGGTCGATGGCGTATTCACACTCCGCTCAAATCATTCTATTAATGGACTACCCAAAACGATAGAGATTCGAAAGGGGGAACACGCTCGTAGATTAGAGGGGCTATCAGTCGAAAATCCAGCAGATCTTCAAATTGAAGTTCACGATTCGGCCGGAAAACTACTATGTATTAGTAACCCATTACGGATTACCCCTAAAACACAACTATTGCATTACTGGGCTGACCTGCATGGGCAATCGGAAGAGACTATTGGTACAAACTCAGCGCGTGAACTTATTGAGTTTGCCCGTGATCGAGCTTTCTTAGATGCTATGAGTCACCAGGGTAATGATTTTCAAATTACAACGCCTTTCTGGGAACATCTTAACCGCCTGACGGCTGAATTTAATGAAGATGACCGGTTCATCATCTACCCTGGCTATGAATGGTCCGGCAATACTGGACTCGGTGGCGATAGGAATGTGATGTTTATGCATGAGGATCGACAGATTCATCGCTCATCACATGCTCTCATTGATGACTTATCAGATGTTGAGACTGATGCCAACAGCGCTAATGACCTTTTTACTGCATTAAAGGCGGAAGATACTGTGGTATTTGCTCATATTGGCGGGAGATATGCTGACATTAAAATAGCACACGACTTGCGTATTGAGCGTGCAGTCGAGGTTCATTCTGATTGGGGTACCTTTGAGTGGTTAATTGAGGATGCACTTGAGCAGGGATATCGGATTGGTATTCTTGCCAACTCAGATGGCCATAAAGGTCGCCATGGGGCGAGTCATCCAGGAGCGTCACTATTTGGCGCATATGGCGGACTATCTTGTTTGCTGGCACGTGAGTTGACAAGAGAAGCATTATTTGATGCTTTGCGAAAACGTCATCATTACGCTACCACTGGTTGCCGAATGTTTCTTGATGTGCGAGTTAACTTTGATAGTGATGCAAAATTATTTGCAAACGATCCCAATATTGGCGATACCACTAGTACTCCAGTACAAACGGCGATGATGGGAGATATTCTTGAGTCTAGCGATGATCATGTCGAATTTAACATAGAGGCGATTGGATCAGCCCCTATTGAGCGTATCGAGATTCGTAATCGCTTAGAGGTGCTAGAGACGTTTCATCCTTATGCACCTAGTGAACTGGGGCGACGTATTCGGGTGATCTGGGAAGGATCTGAATATCGTGGTCGTGGACGCCAGACACTATGGGACGGAGGTTGTAGTGTGAGTGGTAACAAGTTCGAACGCATCGTTCCGATTAATATGTGGAATCTGGATAAGCAGGTTGAGCAGACTGGACCGCATGAAATCAAATGGAAAGCACTGACTACCGGTGGATTTGGTGGCTTTGATGTTTGGCTCGAAGACGCACATACTGGCGTATTGCGAATTGACACACCATTGGTCAAATGCGAAATCCAGATTTCAGATATTGGCATTGATGATCTAGTGTTTGATGCTGGGGGTATTAAACGCAGAATTCGTGTCTTTCGATTACCAGACGAAAATAAGCATCAGGCGGTCCAAATATCGCGGCATATCCAATTAAATAAAGATGTTGATAATGCGTTGTATGTGTGCCTAACTCAGGAAGATGGGTATCTGGTATGGTCGAGCCCGATCTATATTACTCGCTGAGGAAATTATGAGTTTATCCGCTGTAGATATTTTGATGCATTACTTTTTTCTTAGAAAAGGTTCACTAGCTAAGGCTCAATTTATTAGATCTACCCACAATCAAACCCTGAAAGTCTCCTAATGAAATTCTATTTTACGCGCTTAATTTTTACTTTAGTTTCTGCGGTCATTTTGTACCCAATCTTTCCAGCCATTGCTGAAACCTATCCTACTCGACCTATCAAATTATTAGTGCCGCAAGCAGCAGGAAGTACTGCGGATATTCTGTCACGCATTATCGGATCTGAGCTAGCCAAAGAAATGGGTCAGCCGGTTGTCGTCGAAAATAAGCCTGGTGCTGGAGGTACTATAGCTACGACTGAAGTGGCACGGGCTGCGCCAGATGGATACACAATTGGATTTGCTTCTCAAGGGACACTTATTTTTAATATGGCCCTCTACAGCAAGCCAGGTTATGACTCATTAAAGGACTTTGCTCCGATTATTTTGATTGGAGGAGTTTCTAATGTAATGATTGTGCCGCCAAATAGTGATGCAAAAAATGTTGTCGACATTATTGCTGCAGCAAAAGCTAAACCAGGGACAGTAACTTTTTCCTCCGGCGGTAGTGGGACTAGTCACCATATTTCCGGCGTTCTTTTAAGTCAGATTACCGGTATCGAGCTACAGCATATCCCATACAAGGGTGCGCCACAGGGAATAATGGCTGTAATGAGTGGTGAGGTGAATATGGGCTTTTACAACACGCCAACTGTCATCAATCAAATTAAGGATAATAAAGTTAAGGCGTTAGCAGTGACTAGCTTAAAACGATCACCACTTTTACCAGGAGTGCCAACACTCAATGAAAGTGGAGTTAAGGGGTATGAAGTAAATACTTGGCTTGGTTTTATTGCTCCAGCCGGTACCTCTCCTGAGATTGTCGCCAAGCTGCATGATCATATTGGAAAGATATTATCTATGCCAGCGGTGAAGGATAATCTTGCTGCACAGGGGGTTGACATTGCACCCTTACAGCCATCTTCTGCATTCGCAAAATTAATTCAAGATGAAATGAATAAATGGCCAGCAATTATCAAGAAATCAGGGGCAACGATTGATTGAATTCATAACGTCAGGTCCGCTCGGTTTTTACTCTCTAACTATCGTCTCCTAGGGTTCGTTGGTAGTTATTCGCCAAAGTGTTACTTAAAGTAACGCTTACTCACCCAAAAGTACTTTGGAGCAACGAAGTGCTAAACGGTTGCTCCAAAATTCCTTTGGTTTTCTAAACCAAAGAGTGACCCCACACTTCCTTTAAATCCACGAATTTGCTTACACATTTGCTTACACACCGACACTGACCACCCGCAGAGCCACTGTTTATAAGGGTCTACCTTGGATGTCTGCTCTCATAAGAAAGAAGCCCTAGGGGTCTTGTAGCAAAGACCTCAATGTATTCAAGAGGTTAGTGGTGAATTAGGTAGTCAAAATTGCTTACACACCGCTTACACACCGGAGCAAAAACCGAGGTGTGTAGTAAATGCGGTTTTTATGTGGTTTTGAAGTGGTAAGCACCAGCAGTAAGGTGTGTAGTAAAAACAGTTTTAGGGCCCATAGCTCAGTTGGTTAGAGCAGAGGACTCATAGCGAAAGTTGTGCCTTATGCGTGGAAACTGCATAAGGGATGGTGTCAAATTCGGAGAAAGCTAAATGCAGCCAAAAGCTGCACAAGCTAACGCCGAGCGAAGCTTAGTAGAAATACTTTGAACGTGTAGAGACTAGACGGCACCCACCTAAGTGCGCGAGCATATGGTGAAGGCATAGTCCAGGGAGTAGTGAAAGCTACACAAACCGGAATCCTTTGGTCCCAGGTTCAAGTCCTGGTGGGCCCACCAGAAATAAAAATACCAACCTTCGGGTTGGTATTTTTTTGAGCGTTACTTTAAGTAACGGTTGTGTCATTTTAGAATATTTGCCTGCAGCATTTTTTCAATTTGGTCTTGATTGATGCCAATATTCTTGAGAATGCTAATAGTATGTTCACCTAGTTTTGGGGCTGGTTTATTTATTAACTGCTTTCCATTCCCTAAAGTAAATCCTAGCCCAGCAGTTCTAATAGTTTTATTTTCTTGTTCAAAAGACATAAATGGTGCCGTAACATTTATTCCTTGTGAAAGCTCATCCAGGAATTCAGGGAGAGTTCGGACTTTGGCCGCTGGAACACCCAGGTTATTAAGCTCTTCTTCCATTACTGAAGCTGATTTAGTGATTAAGGATTCTTGTATTTTTTGTTTTACCAGATCAGGTTTTTTAGCAACAACAAAACCTTCGTTCGGTGCATTAAATGCTTCAAGATCTAATAGATTTCCATTTGTGCAAATTTCTCCTAAATTCAGCAGCCTCATCATTTTTTTGAATTGAGTTGGTGTGTTGGCTGCGGTAGATAGCCAGCCGTCATTGCACTGGAAGGCATCTGAAGCGGGACTGCCGCTATATCCTTTGTTGCCTAAACGTTTAGCTATTTTCTGATCCGTTAGATATTCCGTTGTGTATGGATACATCAACATTAGAGCTGCTTGTATTAGCGAAGTTTCAATGTACTGACCTTCTCCAAACTTTTCCTGGCGATAAATTGCTGAGGTAATAGAGAGTGCCCCAAGCATGCCTACAGCAACATCGATTACCGGAAAACCTACTTTAATAGGTTTATTGCTATCTTCGGGGCCTGACATCATCATCATTCCAGTTAGCGCTTGAATAACTTGGTCGTAGCCACCGCGATTAGACCACTTCCCTTTTTGGCCATAACCTGAAATTGAGCAATAGATTAATTTTGGGTTAATTTTCTTAATGGATTCATAATCAAGACCATATTTTTTTACAGCTCCAGGTCTAAAGTTTTCAATAAAAACATTTGCATGCTTTGCTAATTCGCGAATGGCATTTGCTCCTTCAGTCGTGCGAATGTCAATGGCAAGCGATTTTTTTCCGGCATTCAAACCAGAGAATCCTGTGGGTGTGTCTGTATATTGCGCCTCTTTATTAGCTCGCAATACATCGCCAGATCCAGGTTTTTCCACCTTTATTACTTCAGCGCCTAGCTGAGTTAGAAAATAAGAGGTGAGTGGCCCGGCAATGACATGTGACATATCAATAATTCGGATTCCTTTTAGGGATGCTTCCATAGTATCAATCTGCAGTAATGCCAGTAAGGCGAATAATCTCAGTCCACTTTTTATTTTCGCTATTCATGTAGGTGGCAAATGCTTGTGGACTTTGACTTGGGGTTACGATATTTCCCGCTTCCTCGTAGGCTGTTTTAAGGGTCGGTGTTGAGAGTGCTTTTGAGATGCCTTGAAATAAGGTGGTTATTCTATCCGGAGGTGTCTTAGCAGGTGCCCACATTCCAAACCACGATTCTTGAATCGTCAGTTCATTTTTCATAATCTCATTTAATGTGGGTACATCGGGCAGTTGCGCAAGTCGATTTTTGCTTGTAACTGCAAGCGCTCGCAATTTTCCTCCCTTGGCAAGAGGAACGCCAGTACCCGCAATAGGAAAGGCAAACTGTGTATCCCCCCTTAAAAGAGAGGCGGCAATTTCAACAGAACCTTTTAAAGGGATATGTGTAACCTTGAGATTGTTGAGTGCTACGAATGTTGCTCCAGCTATGTGGGCAGAGGTGCCGATTCCGCCAGAGCTGTAGTTCATGCTCCCCGGATTGGTTTTGGCTGCAGTAATTACATCCTCGACTTTTCTGTATGGGGAATCAGCAGCAACAACCATGACGGTAGGCGAGGAGTACATGTTGCTAATTGGCGTGAAGTCCGTGAGAGGATTAATAGACAGCTCAGGCTTCATAATTTTTTGAATGAGTTGAATATTAGATCCCAGTAGCAATGTATAGCCATCGGGATTGGCTTGCGCTACAAATTGAGTTGCTAATACGCCTCCAGCGCCGACTTTATTTTCAACAATGATTGGCTGTTTTAGTGCTTCACCCAGATAGGGCGCAACCTGCCGTAGTTGCACATCTGGCCCTCCACCTGCCGCATATGCGGATATAGTTTTAATTGGCTTGTCGGGAAAGCTAGTTTGCGCCCATGAACTGAAGGGTGATGCACCTAAAATTGAGGCAATTTTCAAGAAGTCTCTACGTTCCATTTAATCCCCTGCTGCTATTGTTGGCTTAGGTATTTATAAGCGAAAGTTTACGGCTGCGTAAAAGTTCTTCTCTCATATTATGTGGGCTTTTTTGATTGAATTAGACTCAAGGTAGAACTTAATTTTGATCAATTTGAGCCTTTTTAACAATCTGCTCAAACTTCTTACTCTCGCTATTAGAGAAAGCTTGAAATTCTTGCATACTCATGTTCCCAGGTTGAGCACCCTGTTTCTCAAGGGCATCTTTTACATCAGGCATTTTTAATATTGTAGTAATGTCTATTTGAATTTTTTGAGAAATCAGATTTGGTGTTCCGCTGGGTACATAAACTCCAAACCACTGAGTCAGATCAAAATTTTCTAGTAGAGGAGTCTTAGCTAATGGAGGTATGTTGGGTGCAGCTGACGAATAGTATTTAGAAGAAAGGCCAAGGGCTTTAAGGGTACCAGCCTTAATGTATGGGAGGGCCGTTGGAAGTCCTGCAAATCCAATATCAACATGTCCGGCTAATAAATCAGAGACAGATGGCGCTACCCCTTTATAAGGAACATGAATTAACTTTATGTTGGCTTGCTCTTCGAGCATGACTGCGGCAAGATGTTGTGGAGTGCCTGGGCCTGATGAAGCGTAGTTCACTGTGCCTGGATTTTTTCTTGCGTATGCAATTAATTCCGCTGCATTGTTATAGGGTTTGACTGGGTTAGTCACCAGAACGAATGGCAACTTTACCAATAAGGTGACTGGCTTTAAGTCGGTATCAGGGTTGTAAGGCATCTTTTGCATAAAGTGTTGATTAATAACTACTTCAGCTGTAGCCGACATCAGAATGGTTAGACCATCTGCTGGTGCTTTGGCTACAAAATTTGCGCCAATAGTGCCACTAGCACCTGCTTTATTTTCAACTATTACTGGCTGTTTCCAAGCATCGGATAATTTTTGAGCAATCATTCGAGCGACGGGATCAACACCGCCTCCGGCGGCATAGGGAACGATAATTTTTACAGGGCCAGATGGCCATGACTGAGCGAAAATTGGCTGCTGGAAGCCAAAAATGACGGTAATGGCTAAAATTTTTATAAATCTTTGCATATCCTAATGTAATCCTTAAATTACTGATCTGGTTCAACAGGCTTCACATAAGGGAAGCGTGCTTTTGATTTTGTTCCTGTTGGGCCTGCAACACCTGATCCACGAATGTAGTGCTTGGATTCGTCTATGAACGGCTGGTAGGCCCAATTGGGGATCGGGTCTAACGATTCAGGTAGCCGAGAAATAAAAAGCCTTCTCTTTTGGCTTGCTAAGATTGCATCATGTACGCTTTTCGGATCCCAGTGATGAATAGCAATTTGATAAAGATCAGATTCCACTTTTTCGTAATCATGATTGCCCGCTAGGTTGAAAAGTTCGCTAGGATCCGCTTCAAGATTAAAAAGCATGGGCGGTAATCCATAGGTATAGATGTATTTATATTTCCCTTTTCTTACCATACGTGATGCAGCGCATACACCTTCTGAGCTATACTCGGATATAACAATTCTTTCATCATTTTGATTCGATTTATCAAGCAAAGGAATGAGGCTCTTACCATCAAGGTCATCAATGATCTTTGCATTGCCATCTGGATTTGCTATATCAATAAAAGTTGGCAATAAATCTACAAGTGATACATGCGTTGATACTCTATGATGCTTAAAATGTGATGGCATTGAAATGATGAGGGGCACTCTAACTGAATTCTCGAAGAAAGTTTGCTTGTACCACATGCCTCTTTCGCCAAGCATTTCCCCATGATCACCAGCCAAGACAATTAGGGTATCTTGATCAAGACCAACCTCTTTTAAGGTATTTACAATACTTCCAACTTTTTCATCAACATAACTAATCATTCCATAATAGGCATGTCTAGCATTGCGTATTCTTTCATCGGTCATTTTGTGTTGATCTTGAGCATGCGCTGTATAAAGCCATTGGCTATGCTTATCTAATTCCCCAAAAGGAATTGGGTCAACCTTAGGCATATCAATATCAGCCTCATTGTATAAATCCCAAAACTTTTGAGGTGCAGTAAAAGGCGGATGGGGATGCGTAAAGGAGACGGTTAAGAGAAATGGCTGCTTTTCGGGTGCGCGCGCTAAATCATATAGACATTGAATGCCGCGATATTCAACTTCATCATCATAGTCAATTTGTAAACTTCTAAGGCACGGACCGGCTTCAACTACACCACGCATACTGACACCAGTTGGCCTGTGTTCAGGGCCTTTTAGCCAATCAGGAGTCCATGCAAAATCTGAGGGATATATATCAGTCGTTAGCCGCTCTTCATAACCATGCAATTGGTCAGCCCCGATGAAATGCATCTTTCCGCAAAGTATGGTCCTATAGCCTGCATTTCTGAGGTAATGGGCCATAGTCGGAATTTCAGATGAAAACTCTGAAGCATTGTCAAAACTATTGATTGAATGGGGATATCTTCCTGCAAGTAGAGATGCCCTAGAGGGTGCGCAAATAGGAAAGTTGCAGTATGCGCTATCAAAAATGATTCCGTTTTTAGCTAATTCAGAAATATTTGGCGCTTTTACTATGGGGTGGCCATAGGTTGGAAGGGCTGACGGTGTTAATTGGTCAACCATAATAAATAAGATATTTGGTTTTTTAATTGGGCTCATAGAGATATTTTGATCAAAAAATGGAAAGACAAAAGAAAATATTTAGTCAGCATGAATTTTTGCCGTAAGAACTAGATCCTGCCAGCGACGATAGTCTTCTTTGACGATTGTGCTAAATTGCTCCGGAGAGTTTTGAGAGGCAATTTTCATGCCGTTGATGGAGAGCTGCTCTTTTAATTCAATTTGATTTAGTGCCTGATTAATCTGCTTTGATAAAAAGTTGACTTTTTCCTTGGATATGCCTTTGGGTGCAAACATACCGAGCCATTGCTCAGACTTGTAATTAATCCCCAATTCTGAAATGGTTGGAATATCTGGTAAAACCGTCAGCCGAGAACTTCCTGTAACGGCTAAAGCAAGAAGTTGGCCGGATTTGATGAATGGAAGCGCCGCTGTTGCATTGGCAAATTGAATATCTACCCTACCGGCTACTTGATCTAATAGGGCTGGTGGACCTCCCTTATAGGGCACATGTGTGATGCTTAATCCTTGGTTTTTTTTAAGTAACTCAGCGGCAAAGTGAGCGGGAGAACCATTTCCTGCAGAAGCATAAGTTAATTTATCGGGATTATCTTTTGCTATTTGAATCAATTGTTTTAAGCTTGTGATGCCAGATTGATTGCTAACTACTAGAATTTGTGGTGCTGTAGCTACCATTGTGATGGGTATTAAGTCTGTCACTATGTTGTAAGGCAGTTTCGGTGTTAGGGCGGCATTCATTGCTAATGCACTGGTGGTAAAAAGCAAAGTGTAGCCATCTGAATTTGCCTTTATTGCCTTATCTGCTCCAATACTCCCAGTGGCCCCTGCAACATTTTCGATAATAAGAGATTGATTTATTTGGCCCTGAACTTTTTGCCCAATGAGACGAGCCGCAATATCAACTATTCCTCCGGGAGGCCAGGGAACGATAATTTTGATTGGGCTTGTTGGGTAATTATCGGCTTTAGTTACAAGTGCGATGCTAACTAATGCGGCAAATAAAAATAGCTTGTAGTGTCGAAGATATTTCATATAACTTCCTTTGAGTTCGAGTAGCTTAAATAAGACTCTAGTTGATCTAAATTCATCTGCAACCCCAGGCCAGCCTGGTTTGATAGTTTCACGATGCCCTCATTCACAATATTTGCCTCACCAGCAGTTAGGCTGCGTAATGGATTTTCGTTGGCATCAATTTCTAGTTTTCCACTTCCGCCAGTGGCAGCTAGTAAATGAGCAGAGGCCAGTAAACCGACTCCTGCTCCTAAGTAATGTGGGCAAAAGCGAAGGTTGGATTTAATGATTTTTTTGGAGATGGGTAAGCAGCCACTAAAACCACCCCATTTGGCAATATCAGGCTGAATAACGCCAAGTGCTCTAGAAGATATGCCTTTTTCAAAATCTGACTCTCCGCAAAAATTTTCTCCCCCCGCAAGGTCTGCTTTAGAAATTCGGCTTATTTCAGTCCAATCGCTTTCAGAGGAATTGACTGGGATTGGCTCTTCAATCCAGTCCAAATCAAAATCATTTAGAAGGGCAATATTAGATTTTGCAGCCTCTAAATCCCATGCTTGGTTGACGTCAACCATCAAGGGGAGGTCATTTATGATGGCTTTAATATTCTTTATATTTTCAACATCTTTTTGTATATCAAAACCAATTTTTAATTTGAATGATTGATGTCCTTCACTCAGCCGCTGCTTTACTACATTTTCTGGTTTATCAGGGTTAATTCCGCTAGCATAGACATGAATTTGCTCGCTCTTGCCGCCTAATAATTTCCAAAGCGGAAGACCCAGCTCGTTACCAACTAAATCCCAAAGGGCAATATCAATTCCGGCAATGGTTTGTGCCAATGGGCCGATTTCGCCAGATTGCAGACCCAATATTCGAGTTTTTTTTGTGAGGAACGTGAAAACGTCTATCGGGCTATCAAAAGATTTATTGAGCAGCGCTGGTGCGATTACCGATTCAACTAGTCTTGCGCGATGCTCAGCTCCACAGGCTGGGAAGTTGCACCAGATCTCGCCCCATCCCATTGCTCCACTATCGCTTTGAATTTGTACGAAGATGGCAGGGCGGTCATGCATGATGCCAAATGAAGTTCTTACGGGAGTGGATACCGGATATCTGTAGACGTACGTATTTATTTTTTTAATACGTATTGGATGGCGTATAGAATCAATCATCATTTAGTTTTTAAATCCATCTCAAAGTTGATAAAGTCCGCGCGGTATGTGATTTCACCCAGATAGAGAACAGCATTATTTTTATCTTTTATGACACGCCGCACCTCGGCGACAGGAGAGTTGACGGATATCTTTAAAAGCGATGCTATTTCAATGTCTGCCGAGGAAATTTTGAGAGACTGCTTTGCACTTTTTATCGCTACTTTTTTCAAATCCATCAATACTGGAATGACAGTTTCTTTTCGAAATTGTTCGGGAGCCATCTGAAATACTTCTTCACTGAGATAAATAGAAATTACGCAGTATGGCTTATGATCTCTTGTGTGAACTCGTCGAAGGTGACGGTACTCATTTGCTGCAATCCCATCTTCAGGATGAAGATATACGGGACTTTTTTCCTTTTCATCTATAAGAGTTAAGGACGGCTTATCGTTTTTATAGACTGCTGCCATTTCTGCTAGCGATGTTTCTAGTTTTAGAAACTTAGGCCTATCAATTTTGCCAATGACTTCAATGCCTTTTCCTCTGCCGGATCGAAGAAGCCCTTCATTAATCAATAAAGAAAGAGCCTGCCGCACGGTTACTCTGGCAACTTGAAACTCTTGCATTAGTTGCTCAATTGTTGGTAAGTGAGTGTCGGATTGCCACACCCCTTTTTGGATTCGCTGGCGATAAAGAGTCGCCAACCTTAAGTAGCGAGGGGTCGGGTCTTTGCTATCTAAGAACGTCATGTAATGAGCGCTTTCTGCATGTGATTAGGGAATTCCCTTAAATCTTAAAGTTCTAACTATAGTATTCTTAAGTTTCTCATAGAAATCGAATCCACACATTGAAATAAATGAAAAAAATATTTTTGATAGCTACCCCATGGATTCTGATCATTTGTCTTTGGTATTTGGTGGCTTGGTATGGATTAGTTAGTGCTACTTTGATGCCTAGGCCGGACCAAGTAGGGGCGAAGTTTATAGAATTGATGAGGGATGGAAGGCTTGGCCACGATATTTTGGTCTCAACTCAAAGGGTATTTATCGGGGTAGTGCTTGGCATTGTTGTGGCGATTCCCGTAGGTTTTTTGATTGGTTGGTACAAATCTCTGAGGATATTTTTAGACCCACTCATTAATTTTTTCCGTGCATTGCCGCCAATAGCTCTGATTCCGCTGGTAATCATTTATTTTGGAATTGATGAGCCAGCCAAGATCATCATATTGTTCTATGCATCATTTTTTGCGGGGGTTATTGTGATGTATGAGGGCGTAGCGCAAATTAGCCCGATTTATATCAAAGTTGCAAAAACATTAGGCGCATCGGACTGGGAAGTATTTAGAAAAGTCATTATTCCCCTGACGACACCACACATATTGACTGCATTTAGAGTAGCTCTCGGGGTTGCATGGGCAACACTAGTAGCCTCTGAATTAGTGGCTGCCCAGCATGGGCTTGGGGCTCTTATACAGAGCGCTGGATCATATTTTCAAATGGATGTGATCTATGTAGGAATTATCTCAATCGGAATTATGGCGCTCTTCATGGATTTACTTCTTAGAAAAATTGGTGCACATCTTGTTAGATGGCAGGAAAGAGTGAGTGCATAGCAATGAGCAAGCCAAGAATACAATTTGACTCAGTATCAGTAAGTTTTGATACAGACTCAGGACCATTAAAAGTGGTGGATGACTTCACATTAGGTATCAATGAGGGGGATTTTATTTCTGTCGTGGGGCCATCGGGATGTGGCAAAACTACCTTAATGAATCTAATTGCTGGGTTTGTAGCCCCTACTAAAGGTGTTGTTACTCTTGATGGGCAGAAGATTGAAGGTCCAGGACGAGAGCGTGGAGTGATATTTCAGGAGTATGGAGTATTTCCTTGGCTTACTGTTGAGCAAAATATTTTATTTGGGCTGCAATTAAAAAAAAGTGAGATTAATAAATCGCGTTATCAAGAAATTTTAGATCGCTATCTAAAGTTGATGGGATTGGCTGAGTTTGCTAAATCCTATCCCAAGGTACTTTCGGGAGGGATGAGGCAACGTTTAGCTATCGCTAGGGCATATGCTGTTAATCCAGAATTTCTTTTAATGGACGAACCATTTGGTGCGTTGGATGCCCAGACTCGAAGCAGTATGCAAAATTTATTACTTGGGACATTATTAACAGAAAAGAAGACCGTTATGCTGATCACCCATTCGGTTGAAGAGGCGGTTTATTTGGCCTCAAAAGTAGTTATCGTGACTGCGCGTCCAACGAGAATTAAGGAAATCATTGAAATTCCCTTTGGCTTTCCAAGGCAAGAATCCTTAAAGGATGATTCGGAATTTAATAAATTAAAGGCGCGAATAAGAGATTCAGTAATGCAGGAGTATGACCATCAGCAGAAGCTATTAGTACAAACCGTTTAGAAAAATACCATCGGAGATCATTATGAGCAAATATGTGAAAAGTAATTCTCGCCGTAAATTTGTAGCCCAATCTACTACATTAGCAGTAGCAACCTCACTTGGAGGATTTGGCTTTCCGGCAATTGCACAGTCGGCTAAAAAAGTTCGTGTTGGTTATTTGGAGACTTTAGCAGTTACAGGGCAAATATGGACGGGGGTTGCTAGAGGTCACTGGGCAAAGGAAGGCTTGGAGCTTGATCTTGTCAAATTCACAACTGGTCTGGAGATGTTTAATGCAATGATTGGCGGCAGCCTCGATATGTTATCAACGGGAGCCGTGATTTCAAACTTTCCAGCTAGGGGGCAAGGAAAAGTTTTCTTGTTGAATGACATTGAGTATGCGACTGCGCAACTATGGATTCGTCCAGATATGGGCATTACAAATTGGAATGATTTAAAAGGCAAAAAAATTGCTACAACTATTGGAACTACGGCCCATGTTTTCCTTGATACCGCTTTAAGGGCAAATGGCCTTGATCCATCAAAGGATGTAGAAATTGTCAATCAAGGAATGGCAGCCGCTGTTACATCATTTATTTCTGGCGCAGTACCAGCGGTAGCGCTTTGGGTTCCATTTAATGTGGTAGTTAAGGAAAAGTTACCGTCAGCAAAGATGTTGGTTGACGCATCTAAATATTTTCCAAAATCAGCAATTATGGGCGGCTGGGCATGTAGAAGTGACTATTTTGAAAAAAATCAAGATATCTGCGGAAAAGTGGTTAAAGGATGGGTTTCCTCAAATGATGATTTGATTAAAAACGCTTCATCTATTCTGCCTTTAATTCAGAAAAATTATTTTCCACAAGTACCGCTGTCTGATTTGATAGAGCAATATTCTGCTTCAAAGTATTACACCTCAACAGAGTGGAAAAAAATGATTCAGACGGGGGTTGTAACTCATTGGCTGCAACAAGTTACAGACTTTTATGCTCGGGTCGGTGGTATTCAAAATCCAGTACCTGCAAGCCAATATTTTGATTCCAAATTATTGCTTGAGAGCATAAAAGGTTAATTTAATGTCAAAAAAGTCATGGGATTTTATTATTGTTGGCGCGGGTTCAGCTGGGTGTGTACTGGCCAATCGCTTAAGTATGGCGGGTAATAGAGTTCTATTGCTTGAGGCAGGAAATAGAGATAGGGGGTTCTGGCTACACCTTCCAGTTGGGTACTTTAAGTCAATCTTTGATACGCGTTACGCTAGACATTTCATTACCGAAAAACAAAAAGAAACAGGAGGTCGCGAAATCATTTGGCCTCGTGGAAGAGTGCTTGGTGGTTCAAGCTCAATAAATGGACTGATATATATCCGCGGTCAAAAAGAGGATTACAACGATTGGGAGAGACAGGGAGCTATTGGCTGGGGGTATGAAAGCGTTTTGCCGTTTTTTAAAAAATCGGAATCATATTCTGGGGCGTCCAGTATTTACCACGGGGTTGAAGGGGAGTTAGGAGTCTCTGATCTTAGAAATAATGATTCATCTTGCCATGCTTGGCTAGAGGCTGCACAAGAATATGGGCTGCCTTTCAATGCAGACTTTAATGGCGCTACTGATTATGGCGTTGGCTCATATCAACTGTCCATTAAAAATGGCTGGCGTAGCTCAGCCGCTAAGGCCTTCTTAAGACCAGTAGACCATCTTCCAAATCTGACAGTAAAAACGGGGGTGCTGGTATCTAAGGTCTTATTTAAACAAAAAACGGCAGTAGGTGTTCAGTGTCTTATAAATGGTGAAACGGAAGAATATTTTGCTGACAAAGAAGTCATACTGAGCGCGGGCTCCCTACAAACACCCCAATTATTAGAGCTATCTGGAATTGGAGATGCTGAATTGTTGAAAAAGTTCGATATTCCGCTTGTTTATGAATCTAAAGAGGTTGGTGAAAATTTGCAAGATCACTATCAGGCAAGAACAATCGTCAGACTGAAAGACAAAATTTCTCTAAATGATCAGATAAGAAATCCATATGCTTTAGGAAAGATGGGATTAGATTGGCTATTCTTTAATCATGGACCCTTGACTGTCGGAGCTGGTCAAGTTGGTGGATTTGCAAAAACAAGACATGCTAAAGATGGAAGGGCTGATATCCAATTCAATGTGATGCCTTTATCTGCAGACAAGCCTGGAGACCCATTGCATCACTTTTCTGGGTTTACTGTTTCGGCATGTCAATGCCGCCCCCTATCTCGTGGATCAATTCATATTAAGTCAGCTAACCCAAGGGAGCAGGCGTCTATTAAGACAAATTATTTAACTCAAGATTTAGATTTAGATACTTTGGTTGATGGTCTCAAAATGGTCCGGGATATTTATAAACAAAAAAGTTTTCAAAATCTATGGGTTGAAGAAGTTCTTCCTGGTCAAGATGATTTGGCTAGCTTTGCTAGGAATAGTGGCGGTACGGTATATCACCCAACGAGTACTTGTCGTATGGGCGACGATGACCATTCTGTTGTAGATTCAAATTTACGAGTAAGGGGCGTCAATAATCTCAGAGTAATTGATGCTTCAGTGATGCCCAATATGATCTCTGCTAATACCAACGCCGCTTCAATCATGATTGGAGAAAAGGGCGCTGAATTAATTTTGAATGCTAAATAATATGCTTTATCCGAATACCCAATTATTTATTAACGGTCAGTGGTTAGATGCCAACAATGGAAAAACGTTACCTGTAGTAAATCCTGCAACTGGTAAATCAATTGGAAATGTTGCCCATGCAAATCAGCATGACTTAGAGCTGGCATTGGCCAGTGCAGAAAAAGGGTTTGAGGTGTGGCGAAAGTTCACTGCTATTGAACGCGCTAAATTAATGCGAAAAGCCGCCGGGATATTGAGAGAGCGTGCTGGCGATATTGCAACGATCTTAACTCTCGAACAGGGTAAGCCACTCAATGAGGCCTCTGCAGAGATCATGGCTGCCGTTGATGTTATTGAGTGGATGGCAGATGAGGGTATGCGTATATATGGCCGCATTATTCCCAGCAGAAATCTTGCAGTAAGCCAAATGGTTATTAAAGAACCAGTAGGTCCTGTTGCCGCTTTTACGCCATGGAATTTTCCTGTAATTCAGGTCGTTCGTAAGTTGTGTGCTGCATTAGCTACCGGTTGTTCCATCATTATTAAGGCGCCTGAAGAGACGCCTGCTTCCCCAGCGGCTCTTATCAGAGCTTTTCAGGATGCAGGAATTCCGAATGGGGTAATTGGATTGGTATTCGGTGATCCGGCAGAAATTTCTAACTACTTAATTCCTCACCCAATTATTCGTAAGATAACGTTTACTGGCTCCACGTTTGTCGGTAAGCAGTTGGCCTCCTTGGCGGGGGCGCATATGAAGCGTGTAACGATGGAGCTAGGTGGTCATGCTCCGGTCATTATTTGTGAGGATGCTGATATTGAATTGGCCGTTAAATCATTAGTAGGAGCAAAATTTAGAAACGCGGGTCAGGTCTGTATTTCACCATCAAGATTTTTTGTTCAAAAACAGATTGAAGAAGAATTCAGTGCGGCATTTTCTGAGGCTTCTAAATTATTCAAAATTGGTAACGGAGTGACTGAGGGGGTTATGATGGGCCCGCTTGCCAATGAACGAAGACTTGAGGCTATGCAAGTTTTGCTTGATGACGCTCTAACTCATGGTGCAACGCTACTTGCTGGAGGTGCAAGATTAGGTCACGTAGGTAATTTTTTTGCTCCCACTGTGCTTAGTAATGTTTCAAGTAAATCAAAGTTATTTAATCAAGAGCCTTTTGGACCCATTGCTGCCATTCAAGCATTTGATAGCATAGAGTCAGTGATTGCAGAGGCTAACCGTCTTCCATTTGGATTAGCAAGCTATGCGTATACGCGCTCCTTAAAAAATGCTCATCAGTTATCCCATGAGTTAAGGGTAGGCATGTTATGGATAAATCAGCCTGCAGCAGCATATCCTGAAGCCCCATTTGGCGGTGTTAAGGACTCTGGTTATGGTTCTGAAGGAGGTCCAGAGGCATTCGATTCGTATCTCATTAGCAAGTCTGTCTCTGTAATGAATGTATAGAAATATGACAAACAAATTTTATATAAAGTTAAGCTAGGTATTTTTAGATGTACTTTTAATGCTGCTTTAAAAAAACGAGATATCTAGATGAAAACAATTTTTGTTTTATTTGATTCATTAGTGCGCTCAGCATTAGAGTGTTACGGAGGAGTACATGTCGCTACCCCCCAATTCAAAAGGTTTTCGAATCAAGCTGTTACTTTTGATAATCACTATGTAGGCAGTCTTCCCTGTATGCCGGCACGCCGAGATTTACATACTGGTAGATTAAATTTTCTTCACCGAAGTTGGGGTGCGCTTGAGCCATTTGACCAATCTTTTTCTGAAATATTGCGCGCAAATGGTTCATATACACACCTTATTTCGGATCACTATCACTACTGGGAGGATGGTGGGGCAACATACCATAATCGTTATTCCTCTTGGGAATTTATTCGCGGTCAGGAGTGGGATAAATGGAAGGCGATGGTTCAGCCGCCATTAGAGCGATTTAAAAATATGTATCACCCATTGCAGCAGCCTGAAAATATTAATGATGGTCGATTACAGGCTATGGTTAATCGCGAATACATTAAAGAGGAGTCTGAATTTTGCTGTCCACGCTCCTTTGCTGCAGCATTTGAATTTTTAGATACCAATCGGAATGCTGACAATTGGGTTTTGCACCTCGAATGCTTTGACCCACATGAACCATTTTTTGCCCCAGAGCGCTTTCGTGAGATGTATCCCAGTGGATATACGGGCCCTATCTTAGATTGGCCTCGATACAAGAGAAATGAAGAGACGTCTCTTGAGGCAAAAGAATTGCAGGCAAATTATGCTGCTTTATTAAGTATGTGTGACGAGTATTTTGGGCGTTTATTGGACTACTTGGATGCCCATGATATGTGGAAAGATACCACGGTCATACTGACCACGGATCATGGGTTTCTATTGGGAGAGCATGATTGGTGGGGTAAAAATCGTATGCCATTTTTCAATGAAATTGCCCATATTCCATTAATCATCTCGCATCCCGATTATTTAAATCATGCGGGGCAAAGACGTCAAGCATTGACTCAAACTACAGATCTTATGCCTACATTGCTAGACTTATATGGCATTGATCCCCCAGCGACAGTAGAAGGTAAGTCTTTATTGCCTTTACTTAATGAGGATCTTGATATTCGAGCAGCAGCGATTTATGGGATGTTTGGAGCTGGTACAAATATCACTGATGGTCGATATACCTACTTTCGATATCCAGAAGACATGACTAAGCAGGATTTATTTGAATACACCTTAATGCCCATGCACCTTAAATCGATGTTTTCAGTTGCTGACTTAGCCCAAGCTGAATTAGCGCATGGTTTTAATTTTACCCAAGGAGTTCCCTTGCTCAAAGTACCTGCAAGACGAAACGTTAAGGGTCAACCTGTAGGTCACACGGGACAGGGCAGTGGGTATGAGGATACAGCTACAGTTTTATTTGACCTTCAGAATGATCCTTCTCAGCTTAAACCTTTTAGGGATGAGCAGATCGAAAAGCGACTAATGTCCTTGATGCATACTTTGATGAAAAAAAATAATGCCCCTCCTGAAGCATTTTTGAGGCTAGGAATTACCCCTTAAATACTTATAGAACTTCTAAAAAAGAAAATAATGGATCCTCAGATATTGATAACCCTCATCTTGGGATTGATCGTTGGGGTTCTAATGGGTCTAACGGGTGCTGGTGGAGGAATTCTTTCAGTACCATTATTAGTTTTCTTCCTGCATCTTCCAATGGCTGAAGCTAGTCCGGTAGCACTATGTGCTATTTCGTTAGCTGCAAGCGTAGGAGCGATTATTGGCCTCAAGCACAAAGTCTTGCGTTACAAGGCCGCAATTTTCATGTCAATTTTTGGTTTGATAATGTCTCCCATTGGAATTTGGTCTGCTAGCAAAATTCCAAATGCTCCTTTGCAATTTCTTTTTGGATTGGTATTGATCTATGTTTCTATAAGATTATTTATTAGGGCTTATCAGTCTATTCAGGGTACATTGCCAATTGCTATAACCCCACCTCCATGTCGTTTAGATTTATCTATTAGCAAATTAATTTGGACCGTCCCTTGTGCAAGATCGCTAATGTATGCGGGTATTACTGCAGGTTATTTATCTGGACTATTGGGTGTTGGAGGTGGCTTTGTTCTGGTGCCTTGCCTTAAGAAATTTACCGACCTTCCTATGAAGGCTATAGTTGCAACTTCTTTAGGGGTTCTCGCTATCGTGTCAACAGGTGGTGCATTTGTATCTTTAGTATCAGGTAATTTAAATATAATAATTGCTGTTCCATTCGCTCTTGGCGCTCTTCTAGGGCTTATTTTCGGGAAGCATTTGGAGAGCAGAATGAGTGGCACAAGAGTGCAGCAAGTATTCTCAATTTTTGCCTTCATGGCTGCGCTTAATCTTATGTATCAGGCTATAAAGGTCACTTTTTAAATCCTAAGGTTTTCTTTGGCTCTCCGCTCTCATAATCCTTTGGTCCCAGGTTCAAGTCCTGGTGGGCCCACCAATAAAATCAATGACTTAGCGTGAGAACGCTAGGTCATTTTTTGTTAATGTGTAGGCGGTGTGTAGCAAATATT
>Ga0118677_10002542_pt1 | contig 36549 bp, 42 predicted proteins | sample AliMusrvi5mmetaG_FD_86154 | JGI IMG/M metagenome (GOLD analysis project Ga0118677, IMG submission 86154)
GTGGGGTAAATTACGAAATAACGAAAAAAAAATTTCATTGTTTCATCACTAAAGCATGAAAAAAAAGTTTAGCATAAAACTTACCAAGCCGATAGCGGGCAAGCGATTTGGTGTTTTTCAGCATATCATGAAAGGAGCGGGGAGCGAAAAAGTGGATCTGAGAAAATATTCTGCTGGAGATAGTGCTTCGCAGATCAATCGGAAAGTCTCTGCGAAATATCAGGAGCTGTATACGAATATTTTTCAGCAAGAAAAATCACTGAGCCTGGATATGTTTTTTGATATCAACTACAATCGAAGAGGTGGCAAAAGAGCAAATGTGGAGCAGGTTCGCGCGTATGCGGAAGATATCATTTCTTACTGTCAGCATCAGCAAATCAATATTACATTCTTTTACCCTGAACAGAAGATTTTTGGCGTAACAAAGTTGGTGAATAAAATTATGAGGCACCAATGAATTATTGGTATAAGTTCGACGTCGTGAAAACCCTCAGAAAAAATCGTGCTTTCATCGCGTCTCTCTATAAAAAATACAGATGAGATAATGGATTCCTTACACTGAATTTTAGCTAAAGTAAAAAAAACCAAGAAAATATATACATCATCATTAAACACTTTTCTGAACGCAAGCATTGAAGACAAGCAAAGCCCCTCCACGGCTGGTAAAAGAGCCATCGTCATCTTCTCAGACTTTTTAACGATGGATGAAGAGATGAAGAAACTCCTCCACTACATCAGACAATACCATATCCTCTTTCTTTTCCAGCTTCCTATAGATCAGGAGCAGGGGCAGAATTATAACAAGTTTTTTTTGGAGAAAGATACGGCGTGCAACAAATGAAGCCATGAAATCGAACTATTGCAAGTGAACTAGATATATTTGACTTCTTTTATAAAATAGTTAGTATAAATTCATAAAAAAATAAAAAATCGTGTTATGAAAACAAAAACTATTACAAAAATTATTTTGATCACGATAGCGATTATATTGCTCGTGGTCCATGTGGGACTTGTTCTAACATCTCATAGTATTTATGACAACACTGTAGCCTATCCAATAGGTTTTGTAATCACTCTGCTGTTTGGATGTATAGCTTTCTACATAAGCTATGGTAACCCAAGTCCCGTAGAAGAACCCTTAATTACTGAATGGGACTTCACTACGTGAAACAGATTGAAAAGACATTTTTAATAAAGGTTGGCACGGATGGTGCTGCCTTTTTTTTTCAATGAAAATAAAACAATAAAGTGATAAAATCGGACTATTGCAAATTGACTAACTATAATTTTACTTTTTATGTTAAATAGATATAAAGAGCAAAAAAAACGAATAAAACTTCAACAATATGAAAACAAAAGTTGCAAAAAATTTTTTTTGGATAACGGTAGGACAAATTTCTTTGGCGATTCATCTGGGATTCTTGCTTTGTTTTTGGTTAACATATACTAGAAATTTTCTTGCATATCTCCCAGGCATAATAATAACGTTGATAGTCATGCTCCTGGCATTCAAGCAAAAAAATTTTATAATGCATACTATACCAAGAATTTATGAAAGATACAAAAGGAAATTGAAAGTCATGTACTGGTATTGGCTATTGAACATCACCTTGTTTATCTCTTTGTGGATTACCTTATTCTCTGGAGCTCAATTGTTTATGGATGACAAACAGATTTGTCATAGAGTAATATTTGGACATAACTATCATAATGGATGGGTACTAGTGTTTATTGTAATTACAGTAGTAACAGTATTTCTTATGTGGATGCTGTATCGAGAAATGATAGAGTTTGCAGATGAAAAATAAGAAAATACGTAATATTTAGGCGTGCGTGATTTGCGCACCCTTTTTTTTATTACTGAGAATACATTTGTTAAATACTTTTTTATATACACATTAGTACAACTTGACTTTTTACTATATATTATTATAAATATAAAAAATAAAAACATATGTTATCATTCCGTTGCGTACCCAGTCTAAGCATATCCTTGCGATTGGAACAAGATTATTTTGGGGAATTCATTTCTACGCCTAATGGTGTATGTCCCAAGTGTAAACATCGTTTGAGCACTAATGAAATCCTTGCCGGATTTAGCACTGATCCACGGGATTTCACTACGACCTGTCCGAAGTGTGGCATAAAATTCCTTTGTCATCTCATTATCACTGACAAAGAAACAAAAGAACCAAAAGAAACTATGCCGGTGATTTTCATGTGCGTGGCTCAGACACTTCATGAAATGCATATCATCAAAAACAAGCGAGGAAGAATAGGTATCGCATACCTTGCTAAGCATAACCGACAGCTATTCTACAATATAATTCGATATTGGGGAAGCTACGAAAAAGCCAGAAAACAGATTAAGTAACATCAATTATCGACAATTTATTATAAAAGCTATCCCGGATTTTTATCCGGGCTTTTTTTTGCAAAAAAAATTATTTCTTTTTTATGTCAGCATAGATTTTCAGAAAAAACAATGTGGTTTCTAAAACATCAAGTGCCAGTGCATCTTCAATGGATATCCGTAGCATTTGTCCAATTTTTGGATCGGCAGTCTTTAGTAATCAACTATCAACTCTACAGATACAACAATACAAGAGCGTATCTTGGATATACTCTTCGTGTTCTCGTACTTTGGAATACTTCTCTGAAAGAAATTTTATATCTCTGACTTTCAATCATGTTTCTTCTTGAATTTCTCTGACAATTGTTTCTTCAAAGTTTTCTCCTGATTCATTCTTTCATCATGGGATATCTCGCTTCCTGTGTGCATCTTTGATCTTGGGATCAATTCTTTCTGTCATCAATATTTTTCATTTCTCATTTTCTATAATTCACAAGATGATGGTCTTCGATTTTCTTTCCATATCTTCATATACGTGATAAAAAAAGCTAATCAATTATTTTTTTTATTTCGATAATATCGTCTATCATAAAATCAGGCTGTGATTCTGCTAATAGGTTTTTATGCTGGAATCACCAAGTGATTCCTATGGTTTTTACCTCAGCGAACTTTCCAGCTTCGACATCTCCAGAAGTATCTCCGACATAAAATGTTTGTTCCTTATTTAAATCAAATTCTTGTAGCAGAGAAATAATGACTTTTCATTTTTCATGCACCTTGCCGATGATTTTGGTAAACAAAGTAGATAATCCTGATTTTTCCGTTTCTATGATAAGCTTAGAGACTGGGTCAGAACTAAGAATAAATATTTTCCATCCTCTTTCATGGAGCAATATAATCATTTCAGCTACACCAGGATATATGTCTGCTTCATCAACTTGATGAATATATTTTTCATACAATTCATTCTGTTTTTCTATCGACAGATCCGGCAGATGAGCATTCCAAAACTTCATATAGGGTAAAGTGAATGTTGCTCTTACTTCATCATCAGAAATCGGTCCTTTGCCTTGTTCTTTGAACAGCAAAGTACATACCTGACAAAAACTATGAAAATTATCGCTTAACGTTCCCGATCGATCAAAGATAAATGCTTTGTACATGCCAGTAAACAGAAAATAAAAATTCGCAATCGCAGCAATTGCCTAGCCATAAATCTTGCCCCCTTGAAATAGGGGGGACCAGGTTGAATGAAGCAAAAAAATATCAAAAAAGATTTCTTCGTTGTTAGTTGTTAGTTATTAATTGTTAGTTCATTTCAGTCCTCTTTCAAGTATCAGCATGGCGCTCACCGTATCTTCAGCGGCATTTTTTTTGAAATTGGATGTAATCTCGCCCGACTGAACGCTCGTGTAATCTTCCTCGACAAGCTGTATCTCTATCTCTCTATGTTCTATTATATAATTGAGGCTCTTCATAAATGCCTGAATTTTTTTCTGAATATCTTCTTGCCTGCTTGGCCGACCGAGCATGATCTTGCCGACATTGTGCTTCTCGATGATTCATGCAATATTGAAATACATCATCTGATCGTTCAAAATGTAGCCGATAGGGAAAATAACATCACTGCCGGGTATGGCGTATGCTAATCCGATATATTTGGTCCCTCGATCGATACCTAATATTGACTTGGTTTTACGGTGATTTGTTTGCATATTTTTTTTAAGAGATTAAATGATTCATTGATTATCCCGCAGATTCACTTCGTTGTCCCGCATCAAGTACGGGACAGGCTTTGCGGGGCAGGCGGATTGAAGATTGCGGATTGCTGTATAGCTATTACCTCACCCCCATGCCCCAGCGTCATTCCCGACCTGATCGGGAATCCAAGTTTGCTTAGTATGGATTCCCGCTTTCGCGGGAATGACGCTAAAACGTGGTGAGGTTACTAATTCATTGTCGGTTGGATCAAATACTCCGGGTTCACGGTCATCGTCAATGGGATTTTGAGCTTTTGAAGCTCTATTTTGTTTGTTGTTCATTGGTAATGGAGAAGAATATTGTTGTTATACATAGAAAAGGAAGTCATAGCGTCCGTAGTAGGCCAATAAACATCATGGACCCGATCGAGGAAGAGGTCATCAGAATAATTTATCTCGTCCAAAGTAATTTGTTTGTGGATTTGCTCTTGAAAATCATATCGTCGGACATTGTGTTTTTGGCCGATGTAAAGGATGCCATATCTCGGAAGTCGTCACTGCTGATAAGCATAGGTATAGAGTGCAATTTTTGTGATAGAGGCGATAGGGAGGAAGGTGCCAGTATCATGTTCCAGAAGTGTATTGAGCATATTGAGGGTCAATGTCCCCACTCTAAGATTGGTAAATCCACCAGGGCCGTTCAATAATAAGATAGTCTCTACGCGATGATTTTTTGTATAGTCCAGAAGAATAGGTCAGAGGCTATTTTCGATACCATTGCGCTCGAGAAAATGTTCATTCTGATTATCAAGCAGATGGACATAGTCGCTGGAAATATTGATAAATAACATAAACGGATTGCGAATTAACGAATTAAAAAATTCTTTTTTTTCAGTATTTACAGGTTTTACGGTATTTACGCTATCTATATACAATTTTCGTCTTTTTGCAAGGAAACTAATAAGGAATGTGTCTGTTTGTTTGGTGTTTAAACTGTTTGGGAGTATAATTTAGGAACGAAAAACAAGACTTAGATAAAGAGTTCAGAGTTTAGAAATTAAAAATTGAAAATTAGAAATTAGAAATTTTATTTTCGTTTTAGCATTCTCATATGAACATATTCAAATCTAGCCTTACCAAAAAGATATTGTGAATCGTAGTCATCATGTTATGATCAGGAGTTTTTTTGAATGGATATGTAGGAATGGGTGAACCAACATATGCTCAATCTTTTTCCCAAGCGCAAGGATATGGTTCGTCAATACCAGGATCAGTACAAACTATTGATACTACAGCCACCTGAAGCACATCTATTGATAGCATGGGACTTTGGCAGATACTCAATATGGTATTGAAGATTATCTATCTCCTCCTCTGGCCGCTTTTGGTCGTAGCAGGACTCGCATTGGATAATACCCTCGTCTATGCATCTATTTTCCATCTGGATGCTCCGCTCTGGAAATTCTGGAATATGATGAAAAACTTCGCCAACTTCACGCTGTGATTTATGGTGCTTTTCGCCATTATCAAAAGCATTATCACCAATAGCTGAGAATGATCGATCAAAGACGAAAAGACTCCGCTTGGTATCATCAAAAAGACCTTGATAGCTGGGATATTGATCCAAGCGAGTTGGTTTCTGATGGCAGCATTGGTCGATGTCTCTACGATAGCAACCTATGCCGTAGGAGGGCTTCCGCTCAGTGTCTTGAAGAATACCGATATCGGAAGTCAGAAAATACTTTCGGTAAATAGTTCTATAGATCTCAATAAATTCGATGTCCTCTCTCCGCAAGGCGAGTCTTTTAAAGTATGGTATTCTACCGTCTATAGCGGACAAACCATCAAGATTTCCCCCTGCAGAGTAGAGAAATCATTTATCATAGGGAGGGAATTCGGTGATCCTGAATATAGCAATGCCAGCAAATTCATAGGAGATCCAATCTATTCATGATATGAAGTTTGCGTACTCTTCTGAAATCAGTTAGTGATGTGGCAAGAACCGGTTTTTTTACAAGCTATATCTGATTACAAACATGCTTCCATTCCTACTGATTCTAAATGATGATACACCATGGCAATGAATGCCTTGCTCGATATCACCTGATGGCAAACTCAAAGCCGGGTCACTACTACGCTCGTCAATATCAAATCCTGATCCAAGCAAGATTGATTTGTCAAATGAGCTAGTTTTTTCGCTGCAAGCGACTCGATGACTATCTCCGATCTCATCAGTAAATCGAAATGATTCGTAGGACCGCTGGTGACGATGTATTCTTCCTTATTGAATTTTGCACAACTCACGGATACCAATGTCACGACCATTTGAGAAACTTCAGGGATATTCCTCATCAAGACCTGAGTCGCTATCGCGTTATTTTTTCCATTACTTGCCTTAGCGGTAGTCTTGATAGCAAGGATATGATTGCTGCGATTATTTATCATTGCATCACCATTTATCATCATCAAAGAAAGCTTTAAGGATTTCATCAAAATCGAGAAGCTTGACGAATATCTCAGTATCAAAGGTGTTTTAGGTATCATCTTCGCTCCGGTAGTGACTGTAGCAGCGTTGAGTCTCTCCTTGATCTTTATGACGGCACTGATCAATGGATTCAAATCTGATGATAATCAACAGATATCTTCACAAGTTTCAAATAGTCTTCAGATACAATCTATCCCAGCTAAACTGCCAGGTGATCAGGCGTTTAAGGTGGGTGGTTCGTCTGAACTAGAATTTAAAAACTTCGACCGAGGATGATCGCTCGATCGATTTTCATGGCTTATCGTCAACTTCTTCGCTATAGGACTTTTGCGGACAATCCTCTTTGCCGCAATCAAAGCAAACGCACTCGGAAAAGCAATCGGCGCTCCTATACAAAAGTTCGGTGCTAATGCATTTAGCACGCTTCCTATCTTACCGATCAGTGAAGGTGGAAAATGAGTCGGTGTAGGTAGTGTATTCACCGTATTGGGTGATGCTCCTAACAAGAAGCTCCAAGACATAGAAGCGACACAAACACAGAAAGTAACTGAATTATTATATCCTAAAGATACTACTCCTCCGACAACATTAACATCGACACAAGCAACTACTATCATTCCTTCTGCAGCAACTACCTCATCAGCTATTACCGCAGCAGTAGAAAAATTAGGAGTAAAAGAGGCAGATGTCGGTACGGTTCTTAGTGGAAGTACAGCTAATCTCGTTGCCGCTATAAATGCTGCTGCACCAGATGAGAAAAAAAGATTAGAACTTGCAACAGCTGTATATGAAGCTTCATGACCTGTTGGATGAACAAAAACATTATCAAAAGATTGGTATACCACATCTGCTGCTACAGAAACTACAACAGCTGCAAAAACAGCATTGGATGCAATTACAAGTGTAGCTGCTAATGAAGCCGCCCTAAATACTATAGTTACCACTCCGAAAGCTGAACAAAAAAAAGCTTTGGATGCATATTTTATAACAGGCACTGAAACTTATACTACGCCAACAATCGATAATGTAAGGTATGATATAACTAAAAAAACAGATGGAACATATGTTGCAGTAAAAACTACCCGTATCACAAATGCAGAAAAAACACTTAAAGAAAGTATAGGTACACCAGCTAACAAGGCTGCTCTAGAAAAATTCTTTGTTACAGATTGAGTTACAAATAAAACAGATATTGAAGATTACTTTACTGCAGCGAGTAAGGATACATTTACTATGACAGCAGGTGGTATAGAATATACAATCACTAAAACATGAACTACATCACCATTTACGTATACAGTCACACCTTAATCTTTACCTTATAACTTCTCTATGACTATAAAGAAAATTATGAAAACCATACTTCATCCTATAGAGAGACACAATGAAAAGTCGAAGCCCTCTGAGAGTTTTCATGATGTCGAAATTATACCAATGACTTTAGATACTTGAACTTCAAATGAAGTGAAGAAGTTTAAGATTTCTAAAGTCAATTGGTGAACGACGATCAAAATCGTTGGGTTTCTAGTGATTATCTGATTTTTCTTTATCCTCCCTACCTATGCACAAGAGGCAACTACAACATCATCACTGGCATGAGTACAAAAGTTTTTAAGTGATATTCTTTCCCTCTGTTCACGATGATGGATCATCCTTGCTGTCCTCGCAGGGAAACTCATGACGAATGATCGAGTCTACGGATCTATCCTTCATATGGATATCTATCTTTGGAAGATATGGAATATCATGAAAAATTTTGCAAATTTTACGCTGGTAGCAATCGTTATAGGATCAATCATCAGTAATTTAGTAGGGAAAAAAGAGATGAATATCAAAGATATCATCATCAAGACCTTAGTTGCTGGCATACTTATCCAGGCAAGTCGATTCCTCGTATGAGCAGTAGTCGATATCTCTACGATAGCTGTATCAGCAGTAGGCGCATTTCCTAGCAGTTTCTTGAAATCAGATATCGCCCTGCAAACTAATATAAAAGACTCACTCAAAAAAACTCCTACAAGATATCTGATTGATATCAACACAGGAAGTATCCAACCCATTGATACTACGTATGTAGACAGATCAGATACCTGGGATGAGATTTTACCGACCTATAATTCGGTCAGTTGACCATTGATCTATCTGTGAATGAGTGTATTTAAATTTCAGAATTATCTGGATACTCAGGGAAGCACGAGCGGCGAATCGCTGACTATATCATTTCTCCTGAGATTCGTACTCATCTTCTTTTATACCCTTTGACTTGCATTGCTCTTTATCGCAAATATCATCAGAGTGGTATTTTTGCGGATATTTATCATAGGATCACCATTTATCATCCTCTTTACCCTCTTCAAAGACAAACTATGAGTTAAGGAAGGAGGAAAATGAATGATGGGGTATCTCAACTTTGAGGTCATGCTCGATATGATTTTCAAACCTGTCATCTTTGTCGCTGGATTTTCGCTTATTCTGATCTTTATCGTAAGCATACAAAGCATCATGCAAGGATCGATTCCCAAAAGTTTCAATGGAGTAGGAATAGCTATCGAAAGCTGAGCTTCTACATTGACCGTTGATGGCATCAGTAGTATAGAGGTCAAAGAAAATGGCGTGTTTGGAAAAGATCCTTTATCGACCGATACTATAAAAGATGTTTCTCAGACTATTTTCGTCAATCTGATCATCTTTTTTCTGACTATTTTCTTGATGCGGCAATTCATCAAGATGTCGATAACATCGGGCAAATGACCAATCAAAGATATCATGACACCGATGGTTGATTGGCTCGAAAAAGCAGCAAAAACCGCTCCTGTCATTCCTTTCAAATGAGGCATGTCCATAAGCGCTATGCAAAAATTCAGTGCAGGACAAAAAACCAAACTCGCAAAATGATTCCATATGAATACCCAATGAAAATTTACTGAAGCGGAAGGAAGATTCGAAGATCTCATCAGTGCTAAAATGAATATTCTCCCAGGATGGAAAGATAGGGATTGGGACGATCTTCAAGCAGTTATCAACCAAGGAGGTGATTTTATAGGAGCATCCAAAAGCTTAGCACCAAAAAGACAATGATGATTGACGCTTGATGCTTCATCCTGACGAAAGACTAAGCTAGAAGCATATCTAGCTACTTCTGCAGGACAAAAAGCATTTTATGCTCTCTGAGGAAGACGAAAGACAGATTTTGAAACAACCTTTAATACTGGCGACCCAAAACAAACACAAATTAATCGCCGAATTCTTCATACACGATTGTGAGGTGATGACGCAGTATATCCAAAAAGACATACAAGTTCTGCAAATCCACCTAGCTATACACAACTCACAAGTAACGCATATTATAAAACCATTAACGAAAAAACAGACAAAACAGCCGAAGAGGCACCAGTTACTAAATAGTAAATGGAAACCTTTTACCATCATAAGAACTAGCAATGTACTACCTATTAGTAGTTGTTAGTTTTTTTATATACTTTCTCCGGATCTATTTCTAAGTTAGAGAAAAAAATATTCAGTTTTGTCCTCCTTTTTAATATGAAAGAGGTATCCCGGCTAGCCGGGGTGGAGGATTTAGTGTCCACGACTTAAACCTGCCTGCGGCAGAGGTCTCCTAAGACTTCGCTTAGGACTACGCCTCTTCTCCTCCCGGAATTTATCCCGCAATGGCGGGACAAAGGGAGACTGTAATTAAGTAAATCCTACAAAATTGGAAATAGTGCCTTTTCTCCTTGCAACACGATGAGATAAATTTACCATAAAAGATGGATTTATCTTTTCTTTTTTTATGATGAAAAACTTTAGTATTTTTATCATCTGCGGACTTTTGTTCTCATGTGCGTTTGCATATCAACCGACCACCCAGGATCTGACACAGGTCAGATTGCTCAAAATTCAACTCGACACTATTACCACAAGCAATATGAAAGGCAAGCGAGATTTTTACGCACAACTCAAAACACTGCAGGAACAATTTCCCAATCATGAACAAGTACAATATTATATCAATGAATTGGAATCCTACCTCATGACGCAGATGAATGCCGAGAAAGTAAGGACAAAAATAGAATCTAAAGGATTCAAACAGGACTTTGTAAATCAATGGAGCTGAGGATTCAGTGCTGATATCACTGCTGCAGATAGCTGCACGTGATGGTATAATACGTTAGATACAATAAGTTTTGCAAATAATTTCCCTACCGCGCTGACGATAGCCACTCGATACAGAGAATCGAATTGTGGCTATTATCTGCCTAATAATGGCAATGGACCCTTCCAGATTCTCAGTAAAAATTATGGGACCGGACAGATCACAGAAGCTACATTTCTCAAAACCATCCAGGACTTTATCGATTTTTCCAAAGCGAAATATCTTCAATACAAATCTAGACTCTGAATCACCTTGACGTACACCTGATTTGACTGGACAGGACTTGTAAATCACGCAGGATTATATAATGGAGGAATTATTTCATGAACTATAGTCAATCCGATCAATCCAAAATATGTCTATGATGGGTATGGCCCTGCATATAGTTGAGCAGTCAAATATTGATTACTTCCTAAATTTTTGAAAGTACTGGACCGGGAACTTAAGACTAATTATTAATATATACTAAATAACAGTCGGTATGAACAATATATATAACAAATAACAAATACCAAACAAATAACAAATACCAAACAAAAAAAAACACTACTACTATTCATCGTTAGTTTTTATTTGGTATTTGGAATACTATGATCACCTACAACAAACTCGTGAGAGATAAAATAATCGACAAGATAGAAAACAGCTGAGGTACTTTAGTATATCACATCGCTACTGATGAAGAATTTGTCACAAAGCTCAATGAGAAGCTTATCGAAGAAGCTACAGAACTTACCCAAGCCAAAACTATCGAACAGATAAAAGAAGAATTGGTTGATACGTTAAAAGTCATCGAAACAATCATGAGTCTCTATAATATTAAAGAAAGAGAGCTTGTTGTTATCAAATATAAAAAAGATGAGATAGCAGGAGTATTTGATAAAAGGATCATACTCGATGAAGCGTCTGAATATTAATGTAATTTTCAATTTCTAATTTCTAAACATATGAAAACTGGTATATACAGACATTACAAATGAAAATTTTATGAAGTCATTGGAGTTGCAAAACATAGTGAAACATTGGAAGATTTAGTGGTGTATAAAGCATTATGTGATAGTTCTGAATTTGGGAATAATGCATTGCGAGTCAGACCACTGAATGTGTTTCAGGAAAAAGTTATTGTGGATGGAGAAGAGGTTAGCAGATTTACTTATATAGGCGAACAATAGGACTATTAATTGAGAATTGAAAATTGAAAATTGAAAATTGAAAATTCTAAACTTTTAAATCTTTAAACTATAATTTCTAAATTCTAAATTTTAAATTATAAATTCTAAATTTTAAATTATAGTAATATAGTATGGCTAAAAAAAATAGTGAATCATTGATGAGTGGTTTTGAGGCGACGATAAAGTTTCAGGGAGTGAAGACTCATAATCTCAAAAATATCGATGTCGAAATTCCAAAAAATAAACTGATCACCATCACGGGGGTCTCCGGTTCTGGGAAGTCATCGCTCGCATTCGATACGATCTACAAAGAAGGGCAATATAGATATATCGAATCACTCTCAAGTTATCTGAGACAGTTTTTCAATTTATGAGAAAGACCAGAGATCGACTTCTGTAGTGGGCTCTCCCCTGCCATAGCGATTGAGCAAAACAAGAAAGCAGGAAATTCAAGAAGCTCCGTAGGTACGCTGACAGAGATCGATGATTATCTGAGATTGCTCTATGCAAAGCTCTGAGATAGTTATTGTTATAGTTGTGGAAAGGAGATCAAACCGCAAACAATCGAGCAGATCATGAATGAAATCCAGACTAGGTATATGGGTCAGAAAATATATTTGTTGCAAGAATCAGGAAAGTTTGAGAAAAAAGAAGATCTGATGGAATTTGTAAAAAAGAATAGGAACAAAGTGGAGAAGGGAAAATGATTTACCCGCTACTTACTGGTAACTGAAAAATCTGACAAAAACCCTGAAAAATCTGATAAAGTTTCAGCTAGGAAAACATCTAAGAAAAATACATCAGATTCCTCAGACAATTCTTCAGATGTATCAGATCGTTCTTCAGATTCTTCAGATTTAAGTCCTATTGAATATTTCTATCTCGAGACGCCGAATGTCCCGGCCGAGTATTTCCCGCTCAAGACCTACGGTATCTATGATCGTGTCACGGTCGAGAAAGAAAAATTATGAAGACTCAAAGAAGATATCATCAAGATACTAGCAGAGTTTAAGAAGTTCTGAATCTATACTATAGAGTCCGTAAAGCCCATAAAGCCCGTAAAGTCCGTAAAGTCGAAAGTCACTGAAGCCAAAAAAAACGAGGACCTTATAGACCTTGGACTTTATAGACCTTCGACTATCCAGCGGTTTACTGATAAAATGTACTGTCCGGACTGCAATATCACCTATCCTGAATTTACTCCTCAGCATTTTTCTCCCAATAGACAAGAAGGAGCATGTACGAGTTGTCACGGCATCGGAGAGATTCTGCAGATAGATTTTGATAAGATGTTGGACCCAACGAGTCCGTATATGAAGGCTATTTTACCGCGGAGAGACTCCAATCTCGGACAGTCATTACTTTTGAAGCTTGCACAGAAATATAGCATCGATCCGGACAAAATTTGGAAAGACTTGCCGGAATGGTTTCAACATGTCGTGCTCTTCTGAGACGAAGAATTATTGAGAGTAAACTATGGAGGCAAATATATCAGCATGTATTATAAGTGAATTGAAGAGATTATCAAAGATCAGTACGCAAAAGGGCTTTTAACGGTCGATTTCCAAGTAATGCTCGATATGAGGACCTGTCCTGAGTGTAATGGAGCGAAGCTAAAGAAAGAGAGTCTAAACGTATTTCTTAAGACACAAGACATAAGTATCAAGTATCAAGACAAAAAAAATCATGCATCATGAGTCATGCATCATGCATCTAAGTTTAATATCGCCGATCTGCAAAAAATGCCGCTCGATGAATTGATTGCTTTTGTGGATGTATATAAAGAGACTACGATAAAAGATAAGACACTCGTACAAAGAATTATCAATCCGCTTATCGATAGAGCGAAGACTATTCAAGATTTGTGACTTGGCTATCTGAGTCTGAACAGATGAATTGATACTTTGTCTGGTGGAGAAATTCAGAGACTAAGACTGGCAAAACAACTAGGGAATAAATTGACTGGAATCATTTACGTTCTCGATGAACCAACGATTGGACTCGATGACAAAGAAATCCATAGAGCGATTGTCGCTATCAAAAAACTGAGAGAAATGGGCAACACCATCATCGTCGTCGAGCATAACGAAGAATTTATCAAGGCTTCTGATCGAGTAGTTGAAATATGACCAGGTGCTGGAGACTTCGGTGGAGAACTCATGTTTAATGGTACCTATGATGACTTTTTAAAGTCTAATACACTTACTGCACAATATATTCTCGGCAAGAAAAAAGTGACGATAGATTTCGAACATACGCCAAGCAATAGTGTCGTGAAGATAAAAAAAGCATCGAAATACAATCTCCAAGGTGTTGATGTTCATATTAGATTATGAACGTTTACTATCATTACCTGACCTTCGGGAGCTGGGAAAACTACACTGATGTATACGACGTTATTTAAGTTTTTGAATGATAAACAAAAATTTATTCAGAGTTTTATCAGGCTAGAACTCCTGAAACAATGATGGAATCGGCAAGATATCCTTGCTGCACCGGTCATGAACAAAGAGAAATACGAGCATTATGAGAATCTCGCGCTGCAAGCGTTTCATAAGGACTTGGCTGTAGAAACGATCATCGGACACGAAGAAATAAAGAACACGATTTATGTCGATCAGACGAGCATCGGTAAGACACCAAGGTCCTGCCCTGCCACTTTCATCTGAACATTCGATCATATCAGACAGTTGTATGCGTGAACGACCGATAGTAAATATCTCTGATTCAATGCAAGTTATTATAGTTTCAATTCAGCGAAATGAGCTTGTCCTGCCTGCGATGGCTATGGGTACAAAAAGATAGAATTACAATTTTTGCCTGATACCTATATCCCGTGCGAACTCTGTAACGGAAAAAGATACAAGACAGAGATCTTGTGAATCAAGCGGAGAGGCAAGACCATCTCTGAGGTATTGTGAATGTATATCAAAGACGCATTAGACTTCTTTTCTGAAATCGATCACATCCGCGAAGAGCTCCAACTCATGGTCGATATCGGGCTTGGCTACTTGAGGATGGGACAACCCGCACATATGCTTTCCGGTGGAGAAAGCCAGAGGTTGAAGCTTGTGAAACATTTATTAAAATCATATAAAGGACATACGATGTACTTTCTGGATGAACCAACGGTCGGACTCCATTCCGAGGACATCGTGAAATTATTGAAAGTAATCAAAGAATTTCTGAACAAATGAGATACTATCCTGATGATCGAGCATGATAAGAATATCTTGAAATTCGCTGATGATGTAATCAGATTGGATAACGGAAAGATAATGAATAATGAATAATGTTGGTATCCTTTTTATTTTTAGATCTAACAAAAATCGGACCCGAAAGTCCGATTTTGGCATATAAAGATATATAAGAGCGTTTTGAAATCGGGTCCGCTCCAGTACAACTGGAGCGTAGTGTGGTGAGTTAACACCGTAAAGTAATTTTACTTCTGGTTAGGCAGTGGTGAAACTGCTTAACGCCATAGCAATAAAAGCCTCATAGTGCAAAAAAAATTGTAATGAATAATGAGTAACTCATTGCTAACACGCCTTGTGTTATTCGCATGCAACGGTTACCGAGAACTTATTGATGACAGTTAATATATTAACTATTTCATATAGAATGTCAAGTATATATTGGACTTTTTTACCTACCTCTTATCTATAGGCAAAAAGCCAATTTATGCAGCCAATAGATACCTTCTCAATACTTTTTCTAATATTTTTGGATCAACGATCAATTTTAATCTTTCCTGGATTTGCTTGGAGCCATACGTAGGCAATAATTTCTTTACGACTACTTCTTCTGTCATGCCATCATTGGCGATGAGATTATAATATTCCTTGATTAACTTCTCCGGATCTCTTGGCAATTCAAATACATATTTCCCTTTTTTATTTTTTCTCGCAAACAACATCTCTTTGGTGTCTCCTATATTCAATCCCCTATTCGCTCATTTATAGACTATCGCGGTTTCATTGGTATTTTGTATGCGAACCGTAGCATCTCCAAAATCATTGATTTTGGTGACTTCACAGACATACTCTTCTCATTTGAGAAACGGAGATTCGATTTCTTTTTTTTCTTTTTGCTCTTCCTGCTCTTTATCAGCACTTAAATCACGATATACCTTATATCACGCCTCTTCTATGACACGTTGTTTACTTTTTCTTTTCAAGGGATCTTGGGCGTTTACACGTTCATCATCCTCTCTCGCATCCTGCCCATACCGATCCGCTATCTTTTTGTTTACTGAATGATCTTCATAAGGAATAAATTCCTTGATATTTCTCTCGTCTATATCGGTATTTCTTGGATATCATTTTTTTGCAAATCCATGGGTACTATCCATTCTTCAGACCCTAGTATTTCTACTAAAAGTAGGTTTATCAGAAAATCAGGTGTTGTTTGCTCTTTTCATATGACCGTAGTAAAAAGATAAAATGTAATCAATATCAATTATACTCAGAATACAAAAAAATGCAAATTTCTCTTCGAGAAATTTACGAGCAATCGAGAAATTTACGAGCAAATTTTCTAAAAAGAAAAAACTACGCATCTTGCAGCGTAGGTTTTTTTGTATGCAATAAAAAAAGGTTGGACGAGAATTCAGCGCCAACCTTTATACCTGAGAATATTCATTGCCGTTTAGTTCACAATTGACGTGAAGAGTATCAGAAACATCGACAGTATTCTGTTATAATTTGTATCACCAGGGAATACACAAGTCTCTCCCCTTTCTACAAATTGATATTTTTTATCGAAGGATTGCCAGTAAATAGCGACAGTCCCCATATTATCCTTTAATACGATGCCCGGTAGTGTCGAAAAATCGCGTATAATCAACCTTTTTTTGTCCGTGAATGTAATTTCAATTGAATTCCCAATGCGTTCACGATACAGCATGATAGACGCAATTTTTTGGGAATTGGTGGTAAAAGTAAATGTTGTGTCATAGTTTTTCCCCCGATACAAACCCAATAACGAATCTATAACATCCGAGGAATCCTTTAAGTTTTTCCCTTTTATCTGATTAAAGAGGTGTAACATGTCTCCGCCATATTTTTTAGTTACAAGACTCAGTAAACTATCAACATCTGTCACCTGCTTGTTTATCGCTTGAGGTTTTTCTGTTGTAATGGGGACATCTGTCATCGTTATGCGTGTTGTATATTTTGAGGAACATGCTACAAAGCAGAGGATCAAAACCAATGCTACGAAAAATATTTTTTTTGTTTTCATAATAATTTAGTTTATGTTTATGTTTATATTTATAATTATCTGTTTTATAAAGTCAATACATAAATCTTATTAAAAATATTTTCAATATCCAAGGTGATGCCTATTCTTTCCATAATTTGCAAAAACCTTAATCACAAGTATACTTTAGACATAAGATTCAAGTATCAAGTATTAAGACTCAAATACATTTTAGATTATATCGTGCATCAAGCTTCAAGCTTCAAGCCTCACATATCAACATTTAGTCATTTTAACACTTCAACATTTCAACATGTTAAACAGTAGTGATACTATCAATTTCAAGAAACACGGATTCGATGGAGATAAATATATCAGACTTCAAAAAGAGAAAATCCTCGATAGGATCGCTGATTTTTCTGGTGGAAGATTATATCTCGAGATCGGCGGAAAATTTATGAATGATACGCACGCAAGTAGAGTCCTCCCAGGATTCGATCATGAATCCAAGAAACAGATCTTCACGTCATTGAAAGGTCAGGCAGAAATATTATTTTGTGTAAATGCAAACGATATATTATCCAATAGGCAATTGAGCAATCAGAATATCGATTATAAGGAATATGTGTATCAGATGATCAGAAACATCGAAAGGAATATCTGAATCAAACCGCATATTGTCATCAACAATATCGACGTCGGCAATATGTTTGATGTGATTTTGGAATTTGAAAAAGACTTCCAAAGGAAACAATACAGAGTACGAGAAAGATATAAGATAACCTGATATCCTCATGACATTGCTACTATCCTCAGCGAAGATGGATTCGGCAACGACGATCATATTCCCTTGACGAAGAATTTAATCTTGGTGACCGGAGCCGCTTCTAGTAGTGGGAAAATGTCGACCTGTCTCGGACAGATTTATAACGATCATCAGATTGATGTAAAATCCGGATACGCAAAATATGAAACCTTCCCTATTTGGAATATTGTACTTGAACACCCGATTAATTTGGCATATGAAGCTGCAACTATAGATATCGGTGATTATAATATGATGGATACGTATCATAAAAAAGCGTATGGGCAAGATGCTGTGAATTATAATAGAGATATGGAAGCCTTTGATATCGTGATGAGTATCGCCAAAAAGATTGTGAACCACAAAAACTATATGATCAAATACCAGTCCCCTACTGATATGGGAATCAATTGTGCAGGCATGGCCATCACGAGTGATGAAATAGTCAGTCTCGCTTCTTTAGCTGAAATCGAAAGAAGAAAATGATGGTACCAAGAAATGATTGATAGAAAAGAAGGTAAAGAAGAACGGATTGGGAAGTGTGATGAATTATATGAGAAAGCGAAGAAGTATTGTGTAGAGAAAAAGTATGACCTTGCTATGAAATTTTAAACATAGTGAACAACTAACAACCAACAACGAATGAAGGTTTATCATGAACTATTGTAAGAAGAGATAATAAAGTCCCCGCAAAGGTACTGCGGGTGTTTTTTATCTTTTTAATATTCCCCGCCATAAATGACGGGGTTGATTTTTTTATTTTGTTGATTTATTTTTGAATTTATTCTGTCTCCCTTTGTCCCGCCATTGCGGGATAAATTTCGGGAAGAGAAGAGGCGGAGTCCTAAGCTAAGTCTTAGGAGACCTGCCTACCGCAGGCAGGTTTAAGTCCTGGACACTAAATCCTCCGTCCGCGAAATGCGGACACCTCCTCCTTTAAAAAGGAGGACAAATATAGAATGTTTTTTATTTTTTTGTTGTTTTATTTTTTTGTTGTTTTATTTTATTTGTAATTTGTTTCTAAATTCTAAATTTATTTTATCGGTGCTTGTGAACTATGAAGCAAAGGATTATAACAACGGAACATAAGATTGATGATATCAGAAGTAGTGATTTTTTCTGCACCGATGCCGATACTACTGAGTCCATCTATGATAAGATTTACTCTTGTTTCGAGAGAGTTTCTTCCCTTGAGAAATTGTCTGTATCTCTGGACAACTTTTTCTACGCTATCTTTGGCATTGAGAACATCAAGTAATTTATTCCATCGAGATTTTTGGATCTGCCCTTTATCCTGCTCATCAGTATAATAGGGTACGATGATATAGAATTCTTTGTTGTAGATCAGTCATTGTTGCATGTCGATGTTTTGCAGAAAGTTGTAATACGCCTCGCCCTGTCACTTGAGGACTGGATTTTCTATGGTGCGTATATTTCCTTGGATATATGTAAGGTAATTGGAAAGATCCAGAAAAGTATTGCGAACAAGTATCTGAATAGGATATTCCATTCAGTTCAGAAATTTCTTATATTGTTCGAGGATAATCTGCTGTTCATCTCCATTTTTGAGATCAAGATTGAGTCCACTGATTCTGAGAATCGTTCTGAGTCCTCCATCTTTCATGATGAGGGTATCATTCCTGATTTCTGAGATCGGAAGCATCGTCTCTGTATTGAAGAGATTCTCATGTTTAGGCTTTTGGATTTTGTTTTTTTCTCATAGATTCAAGAACATCTGTATATTCAAAAGATAAATATTATACAACGGTGGTGTAGATATTGAAGAAGAAGCTAGCGATAAACCACGAAAGTCACATAATAGCAAGCGCTATTCCCACACCGATAAGGATCTTTTTTGCTTTACCGACTGCTTCTTCGTCTTTGGAAAAGAAGATAAGATAGAATGCATAGATGATCATGACGAGTGAAAGGAAACTTACGAGTCCGAGCAGAATATTGAGAATCCATTTTACGTAGTCGGTCGCTTTGGACGTAGAATTGGGGTTATCATATGAGGTGCCGCTGAGTCTGAAAAAATCAGTCAATCTTTTGAGTATGCTCGTTGATTGTTGAGTATCTGGTTTAATAAGGTCGGTCGCTATATTTGTGGGTTGATCAGTACCTGGAACATATGCCTGTCATTGAATATCGTAGGGGAATCATGATTCCGAATCAGAAAATCATTGTCCTAGAGATACTGCGGGTATAAACGCTCATATAGCAAAAATAGCTGCTAAAAAAGAGAAGATATACGGAGATAATTTTTGATACGTCAGAATTTTCATACGATTATGGTCCAATAACTAAAGCAATGAGCCAGAAGATAGCACTCACGATAAGCCAGCTTGCACCTATCCCTGCAAGAGCAATAGCAGCGAATTTGATACCTGCAATCCCTTTTTTGTACTGATTTTCATCACCTGATGCAGTCAGGATCAAGAATCCATGATAGATTAAATATACCAATGCAACGAGTCCTAACATTCATAATGCATAATTTATGATATTTTTGATTACATTCATGACTTGGTTTTGTGCTACTTGATGGCTTAAAATCTCAGCGCCTACTCACAAGACTCCGGTTAATGCTCCGGTTCATGTTTGAGGATTTATTATATTGTATGCTCCTCATCTCAGCGGATCAGTAATCCCTTCAGTATTCAGCACTTGCTGATCATTTTCATTGAGAATATAATTTTCTGAACTAGGAACTATCATCTCCGCATATCAGACGACAAGCAGTGATGCATACATTATTATTCCAGCTAAGATAAACTTTTTCATATGACGACGTGGAAGGTAAAATGTGGAAAGTAAAAAATTCAGTTTAGAGTTTAGGTTTCAGAGTGAAGTAAAATGGAGTTCTGTGTCTTGATACTTGTGTCTTGATACTTGATACTATTTTAGTCGTTTTCGTGAAGTTTGCAAATTTTGAGCTTGAAAAAGGAGCGGTATTGTATATATATCCCTGTATATAGGTAAAATAGTTTGACATTTTTACTTAATGTTATAAAAAAACCGATGAAAAAAAATCTTTTCCTTTTGTTTAGTATCTATTTTTTTGTATTACAACCATTAATCATCTGAATATTGCGATGACAAGCCAATTTTTTTCGATTGGCAGCAATTAATCTGATTGCCATTGCATTAATCGGACTCCTGTATTCTACCGTTGAAGGCAGCAGCGAAGAAAAAGTGCCAGATTATGAAAAATCCCCAGTCAAAGAAGCTAAAGTCTCCTTCCATGATCATTTCCGTGCAGTAGTCAAAGAACATAAGAAAAAATCAGAACTGTCTAGTCCATTCATCATCAGTTTTTTGATTGCGATCTTGATATTCTTCATCTCCTTTTCCACTAGCAGCGCAACACAAGCTATGCTCTTGCTTGCCATAATAATTGGATTTGTACTCTTCGTTATCATCACCCTTATATTCAACCATCGCTTCACCAAAAGGTTTCGAGCGTTGGCCGGAACCAAGATATATATCATCCTCTTGATTTGTAGTATCGCATTGACCGCATACGATTATTATCACGTACATAAAGAATATAATGCGAGTATCCACGACTATATCGCACAGAACTTCCTAGGACAAGAAGCCCTCCCAACTGATGGATATGTCTTTACTGGTGAATGATCAGTTTTGTGAACTGGACTATGAAATACTACAGGTGTACAAGAAGTAGCTACCGATATCCTTACCGCTACAAATGCAGAGATTCAAGCATCGACAGGAACTGTCTTGTGAACCTCTACAGAGACTGAAACACCAACGGTGACACCTAGTACATCTACGACTATCGGTACGCAGAAAATCATGGATGCCGTTATTTATCTCATAAAAAAATACAATATTCCTCTGATCACCAAACACGATATGACCTTCACCTACGTTACCTTCAACAACCCGTACTACAACGAACGAAGGACAGCATATGGAAACAAGCTTATCGGCAAGACAACCAATCCAAGCAAATATATTGTCTGTGAAAGCTACATCGTTATGAAATGATTATTGGAAAAACGGAATGTGCCATATACTTCTAGCACCGTGTTAACGAATTTCCGAGCTGAAGCAGTCAAGAGAGATGCATTGAATGGATGTGAGAAAGGCAAGATAGTAACTGACAAAACTTTATAGAACAATTTTAAATTATAAATTTGTTATTGAGATGGATCGAGCACAGTTTGAGAGATGAGTGTTCTTGCTCAATGTTTTGGGTGTTATCTATGATCCAACGACTAAGCAAATCTTGATTGGCAAAAGAGAAAACGATCCATACATTACTGAACTTTCTCGGACGTTTCCTGGAGGGAGACCCGCATATCAAGAAGACTTAGAATTTTATTTGCAGCACGAAATCCAGATCAAGACATGACTGGACGTTGACGTAAAAAATATAATTTTCGCAAAAACATATCCAGAAAAAAGAGAGTTTCTCGCAATCTATTATCTTTGTGAAATTATTTGAGGTGAAATAAAAGCGGGAGAGAAGTTCAGTGAAGTGAAACGAATCAAACCGACTGATGTACAAAAATATTTCACCACATCCTTACATCCTAAAGTACTTGAGTATCTGAGGACATTGGAGTAATTTTCAAAACACCATCCAAACGAGAATCTTGTAATATCGCATAAAATGACTACAAATCATTGTTTTTTTGTTAAGCGGTAATTTAATGTTTATTTAAGGTAAATAACTATACTCAATTACGAATTACGAATTACGAATTACGAATTACGAATTACGAATTACGAATTTCTAATTTCTAATTTTCAATTTCTAATTTTTAAACAATGAAAAACAGTCTTGGTTTGTTCTTTCACAATACGATAGATCATCTGAAAAATTTTTTCTGAAATCTGAAAGTTTCTCAGCTGAGATTTTCCCAATTAAAGACTTCGACACAGATCAGCCTGAAATTCATGCTCTTCACTATGTTGCAGGTACTGCTCTTTAGTATCTTGGCGAATGCTATTTTTTTCCAAAGTCGGTACAATAGGGAGCATGGACAAATCCCTCCAGGTCCTATGATAGTCATGTCTCAAAAAATGGTGCTTGGAAAAAATAGGGCGCCAGAAGCGGAAATATTTGATATCGATAGTCCGGAATGACAGACGCTTGAACAATCACATCGACGGCAATCTATCGCCAAAATCGATGATATGTATTTTATGTACAAAAAAGTATGAAATGAAATCATAGTAACGAATGTTACTCCCCACGTCATCGTCCAGCAGAATCTGATATGGATCAGTATTTATCTGATGTTCTTCTTCTGAGCACTTGCCTATATTCTTTCACGTTTTTTCGTCAAAACTTCCTTAAAAAAACTCAACCAATTACTCTGATTCCTTGATCATTTGCACATCGATAATCTCAATGAAAAAATCGCTATCTCCGGTCATCCTCATGATGAGATTAATAGAGTCAGCAAAAAATTCAATGAAGTTTTTGAAAAAATTCATAAGCAAACATTAAGTTTAAAAGATTTCGTAACGAATGCTTCGCATGAATTAAAAACACCGCTGATGAGCATGAGTACAGAGATCGACTATACTGACAAAACCAAGAACTATGAACAGGGACTCATTAACATAAAACAACAGCTTAAAAGCATGAATAGTCTATTAGAAACTTTGGTTACGATAAGCAAACTTGAGGCATTGGAAAACCTAAAAAAAGAACAAGCAGATATAAATATACTTACAGAAACGATGGTAAATGAAGTCCAGAAAATCTATCATCAAAAAAATATCATCTTAATCACTCATATCCAAAAGAACATCTATAAAAAAGCGAATAAAGAAAGTTGGAACATCATTGTAAAAAATATTATGGATAATGCTTACAAATTTACACCGGACTGATGAACGATAGATATTAGTTTAGACGCAAAGAAACTAACTATAAAAGATAACGGGAAATGAATCTCTGCAAGCGATCTGGAACATATACGAGAAAGATTCCGGCAGGCCGATCGCTCCAAGACTGATACTAAAAGCTTCGGACTCGGACTGTACTTAACGAAATTGCTTGTAGAGAAACATGGATGGAGAATTGCTATGACGAGTAAGGTGGATAAGGGAACGGTGTGTACTATAAATTTCTAATTTTCAATTTTTAATTTCTAAACCCTTAGACAGTATATTCTAAATTCTAAATTCTAAATTTTAAATTCTAAATTATATTATGAAAATCCTCTTAGTCGAAGATAATAAAACCATCGGCAGCAATATAACGAAATACCTCGAACTCGAGAAACATGAGGTCATGTGGGCTGAAAATGGCCTCTACGCATTTGAGGTACTGAAGCATCATGAGTTTGATGTCATTATCCTTGATATTATGCTACCAGGAATGGATGGCATAACCTTATGTAAGAACATTAGGAAAGAACAACCTACTACCCCGATTATCATGACCACAGCTAAAGGAGAGCTTGATGATAAATTAGAATGATTCGCTTGCGGAGCGGACGACTATATCGTCAAACCCTTCGATCTCAAAGAACTAGATGCAAGAATTATCGCAGTAACGAAGAGGCTTCCTGTAAAGGATGTTTTGGAATATAAAAATCTCCGTCTCGATAAGGATCAGAAAAAAATATTCAAGAATAATAAGGAAATCAAGCTAACCTTGAAGGAATTTCAGATCATAGAATATTTGTTGGAAAGGAAAGGAAGAAGCATTTCTAGGACAGAAATCATAGAAGAGATACGAGGCAATGACCAAGTATTTGAAGAAGATGCAAAACTCGATGTCTATATTTCCATGCTCAGGAAAAAACTAGGGAAGACGATGATCGACACTATCAAAGGCTTCGGCTATGAAATAAATAACTAACAACTTAATAACTAAAAACTAACAACGATGGAATTTATATATATAATCTTTCCATAATTGTTAGTTGTTCACTGTTAGTTGTTAGTTGATTTAATATTTTAGTTTCGTTTAAGGTATATCATTATACTGGGGCCGTCAATTGACGACCTTTTAGTTTCTATGAAAAACAGCATGAAAACAAAATTTATTGTAGCTAGTACGATCGGGTTGCTAGGGATAGCAGCGGTAATGCTTTGAGCGACGACATTCGCAGCGAATACTTGAGTAAATAAAACAACATGACGATGATCGGGAACACACATAACGAGAGACCGCGATGATATAATGCAGAAATTCATGAATACCGGTGATGCACAAGCATTTAGGACTGCTGTACATGAAGCTATTTCTACCAGCAACTATAATGCATTCGTAGCAGCATACACCAAATACAACATCACGAATAAAACTACACAAGAACAATTCACTACAATGGCGACCGAAAGAGCTACTCAAGAAAAATCGCTCACTGCCCTCAAAAGCGGTGACTATATAACATGGAAGACACTCAACAAAGACAACCCACTGCTTAGCAAAATCGATACACAGACTAAGTTTCAAAAGCTCCAAGAAATAGAACTATATGGAGAAAAAATTGCTGCCATCAATAAGGACCTCTGACTCTGAGAACTCAAAGGCGAAGGGAATGACGAATTATGAATGCGATATCACATGGGTAAATGAATGGAGAAGTGATTAAGAGGAGGAATGTGAAGACATGAATGGCCAAGAAATGGCAGTTGAACTAGCCAGTAAAGCACTGGACATATGATTTTTATCGACACCCGTCGATAAGAACGGAAAAAACCTGGAATGCATGGCCAGGTTTTTTTCTTATCCAACATTCGAGTAAATATCTTGGTAATGCGACTTTAAAAGCTATTTTACTGACTATTACACCATATATACTAACTCGTCTTGCAAACTAGATCCAAATCAGTATAGTATAGTCACATTTATTTATCTATATACTCTATGTTACAAAACACCCTTAGAGCAACTCGAAGAAATAGAACCTGGACAGACACAGGAGTTTTTTTCGATAGCATAAGGTAACCAAGAACCATAATACCTTACATATGCCCTCTGGAAATACTCCAGGAGGCTTTTTTTGTGCAATATTTTTATACTACTTAATACTCACTACCATGACTATGATACTCAAAAAATTATATCTCAGACGAAGAACGCTTAAAATCATAAGACGATTGTTTTAGCGTTCACAAAAAAAACCTTCACCGGCGCTCTAACGATTGTTAGCAGGGCCTTTTTTATTATTTATTCTATTTAACAATGAAAAACACCAATGAAATATCTGTATCAGAAAATATTTGTACAGAAAATAATTATGTAAAAAACAATTACACCTACACTACCACTATCACTTTGGAAGAATGCCGTATGATAGAGCAACGAGTCAAAGAAGAAATCCAAGCACATGGAAAGCATATGTTGGATATACCCGCAGAAGAATTATTATATCAGTCAAAAAAATATTGATGTTGTGCTGTCAAAGATGGAGAAAAATTTATATGATGTATCTTTCTGATGGCAGTAGAAAAATGATGAATTACTTTATATGAATATGGATCGCTCTTTATTGACCCTGCATATCGCTGACAAGGATTGGGATATATATTGATGGAGAACATCATCACTACGTATACCGATCTCCCTATATATTCTATAACGAACGTTCCGATAGTCAAAAAAAACAATGAAAAGCTTCATCAACATGCCTATACCAAAGCGATGCTCTCCAAAGAGATTCTAGAAATATTGGAAATGCCTGCGCCATTATTGGACAACGATATCATCTATTTCAACGACCTTTTACATACCTTACTCCAAACCAATGCTTAACCTGACTATGGAGCTTATACGCTTCGATTCCACGCAGATCGAAAACGATGCGATGGAATGTATTCATGCCTACGTAAAAAATATGTATGGTGATGTACTCACCTATGAGCATCAAGAGATAGGAGATAAGAACAGATATAACCTGATTATCAAAAATACAGAACAGCCTGATGTCATGTTTGCCTGACACGTCGACGTCGTGCCTGCATTTTCCAAGGAACAATTTATCCCAAAAATCGAGGGAAATAAACTCTACGGTAGAGGTGCTGTAGATATGAAAGCAGGCGTAGCGATAAATATCGCATTGATAGATTTTATGCTCAGCCGTAATATTAAATTTCGGGTAGTGTGCTATGCTGATGAAGAATATAACTTTTTATGAATGAAAGCATTGGTACAAGAGTACCAAGGGAAAATACATCCTAAACTTACAATTGTCACCGAGCCCACGAATACTAAGATTTACACTTGATTTAGAGGGATAACTTCGGTGAATTTGGAGATCAAATGAAAATCAACACATTCTGCACGAAAGCATCTCTGAATAAATGCAATATCAGAATATATCTATTTTGTGGATAGTCTTGAAAAATATATTCAATCCAAAGATACCAACGGCTATCACTCCAATGCGAATCTTTCGTGAATCCATGGAGGAATATATAAGGAAGGAAGCATTATCCGACAAGATAATATCGTCCCCAATGTCGCCAAATGAAATTTTTCTCTCAGACTAGGGAACGGATTTACGGCAAAAGAATTAGAACAATACATGAAGGAATATTTCAGCAAAAAATCGATAGAGATCATCGATATGAGTATAAAAGTATGGTGCCTTCCTTTGATCCAAACCTGATTGCAAGAAAAATACGGAAGCTACGGAGAGGTCGAAGAGGGCTATACCTTCGGCTATTCAGATATCCAATTCATCAAGGAATATATAGGCGGTGATTGTCTTCTCATCTGACCAGGCCCTAATGAAAAATGTCACCAGGCCGATGAATATGTGGATATAGAAAGCATGGAGAAAGCTAAAGAAATCATAGAAAACATTCTCAAAGATACCGTATAGTTCTTCGCCAGAAGGAATGTTTTTTAACACTTTTTTTACCAACTATTGCAGTCTGTTGAAATCTTTTTCCTGAATATTTTACTACTAAATATTTGACAAATATTAAATTTTATTTATAATAGTATATAAGATTTTTAATCTATAAATAAAAACCATATGACTGAAAATGGGAAAAAGAAACGAATGACTATCCCACGAGGGACAAATCCATTTAATTCCAAAACAGAAGCTTCATGAACTACTACATTAGAAAACAAAAATGCAAGAGGGAATGTATGAACTAATGTCAAATTAGCTAGGACACTTTGAGATGTAGCAAAAAGGAAAGAATTTGAGAAAATAACAGAGACAGCAATTACCTCTTTTGTCGATAGAACTTGAAAAGGTAGTAATGCTCTACAAAAAAAAATAGGAACAGCTGCTTTAGTATATTTTATTGTTAATCTCTATAATACTACTATAGAGAAAACACAAAATCTGTATATTAGATCCAAGATAATAGACACGTTAAAAAAGGTCTTATTAAATCTTGATTCACGAACTGATTGTAAATGATGTGTAGATATATGCAATGAAAAAAATTCAGAGAAGCTCCCAAGACGTGCTTATGATTTATTTTATTATATACTTCGATTTGAAGATAATCATGGAACATACAATATTAGAGAATCACAAAGTATAAAATCATTGATTAAAATCATGAGAGAGATGTCATCTCCATTGTGATATCATCCAGAAGAAAAAGCAAAGGCACGTGAACTTACAGAAAAAGATTTAGCTTCATTGCCCGAAACAGAAAACAAAGATGATTTCAAGATAGGAGAAACATATACTGGAGTGATCAACAACATTCAAGGCAAAATGGCATTTATCACATTCAATAACACAGATACTATCAGATGAAGGGTCAAAGTAGATGATAAAAAGGATTTGAAACAACTTGCTGTCAAAAATATGGTAAAGGTTAAAATAGAAGAAAAATCTGAGGATAAATTATTTGTCGTATCTTTTGTATCTCCTGAAGCATAATATATGATCTTCTCGAATAGCTTATATATTTTTTTATAGATGATCACTATATATATGGATAACGAAAAACTATATTCTAAATATGTTCACTCTAGATTTGGAAAGCCTACATGATGTACATGATATAAGGCAAACCATATGAGATGAAAACTCATTCATACACTTTCTGATGTAGAAAGAAAAGAAGCATTCAAAGAAATCGTACAGGAATCTCTGAGATATTTTGTCCAGGCACACGGAGAATATACTAATGAACAGTGACTATCCAAAGAGATACAGGAACCAAGAGTACTATCTGCTCTGATATATTTTTCTGTAGCGCTATACGACCATATCCTAGCAGATACTGAGTATCTACTCAAACATAGGCGCGATAGTACAAACATACTCAAAAACGCCCTATCTCAAGATCTCTACACACTTTCATCATATGTATGACTCAACAGTATGTGTAAAGAAAAAGATGCCACTGATCTAGCTAAAATCGCACATGATGTCGTATATGACATAATTACGACATTGGCAAAAACTGAAAAAAATTGAAACACTAGAACAAATCTTCATACACTGGAAGACATCATCAGCACTATGGAATATCCGTTATCACCATGAACCATCAATAGAAATACCCTGCCTAGCACTACAGACAGAAATAATTTCGAAATAGGAAAAATCTATGATGGGGTAATCAATACTATCCATGGCAAGCTTGTATATATGGCACTCAACAAAGAGAATACCATCAGATGAAAAATAATATTTTACCAAAGACATGAACTTCAATGGTTTGAAGTCGGTCAAAAGATACAGGTGAAAGTAGAAGAAAATCCTGCAGAGACGTTATTGATATTATCTCTTGTCCCTACTAAAGAATAATAAGCTATAAGATTTTTACCTATAACCAATGTCTAGATGAATCATCTATGAGTAGTACATCATGAATACCCTCCAAATCAGATACCTAGATATGGAAGAGGCAAAAATAGATATGGGTCTAGCGATAAACAATTGGTTCGTATACTTTCTCCAGAAGAAAAAAAGAATGAATTCAAAAAACTAGCAAAAGATGCTATTGAAAGTTTTGTCACTCGCAACTGAATATTTACTGATGCTACCCAAGATGAAGCGACGATCGTCTGAACCATGCAGGATTTCCTCATCAGCTTGTATGATAATATCATCAAAATACCTTCAAACAAGACGGCGTTTATGCAGACGCTTTTGTCACATCTCCATATACTCGATGAACATAAAGTATGCGTAGAAATGTGTAAAGAAAAAGATCCAACGAAACTATTGAAATACGCACATGATCTCTTTATCAATATCATTGAAGATGAAATGGAACTGGGAGATTGTAGTATACAAGATAAACAGAATTTAATTGCATTGATAGATATCATGAATCATAAGCCATATCCAGGACAGTGGACACCAGCAGACATATTGAATACCTCCACCACTCGCCCAGGAGATTGAGTCCTGCTCCGCAAGCAGCTGAGGAAGGAAGCATTCAAGAAAACCGCAGAAGAGACTATCACTGCATTTGTGACCCGCTATTGAACCTTTGATGCAAGCACGCAGAAAAAAGAAGCCGTGATATCTGCCTTGGTGGATATCATCGTCCATCTTTATGAACATATCACCGCAAACTATGGATATAAAATCTATGAGGTAGTGAAAACACTCAATAAGGTATTTGTCAGTATGTACGCATTACCTGCACATACTTGATGCGTCAGCATGTGCAAAGAACACGATACAAAAAAACTTCCACAACATGCACACGACATATTTCTCAATATTTTGACAGAACAAATGACATGGGCCAATCATATTACTCGTATGACTATATCACCGTCCGTAGATAATGAACACCAATACAATAAGGATGACGTAAAAAATCTAGCCTTGATAATCAGTGCTTTCAGAACCATGCCATATTCCAAAAAATAAATCTTAATCTATTGGAACATCCTCTGCAGATCCGGATCTTTGATCATGGTCTGGTTCCAGGTCGGTTCGAAGGTAACTGCTATCTCGACAGAAACATCAGGGACAACCTCGAGGACAGCGTTCCTTATCATCTCCTGGATCATGTCTGCCATAGGACAGAAAGGCGTAGTAAAGGTCATTACTATGGTAACAATTTTCTCTTTTGGAGAAAATTTGACGTCGTAAATGAGTCAGAGCGTATAAATGTCGATCAAAGGAAATTCGGGGTCATAAACAGTCTTGAGTTTTTCTTCGATCAGATGTAAAGTTTTAGAAATTTGGGAATTCATTGGTCGTTTTCTTTTGCTCAGAGAATAAAACCATTTGAATAATGATAAATCCTACAAGGAGGATAAGTCCAAGAAATATGCTTCGATATCATAAGAGCAAGAATAGTGCATTGATAAGTGCATAAATTCCGAATAAAAGGGAAAGCTTGTAACTATCTTTGACCAGACGATCTTTGGGGATATCGCGGAAAAATTTTTGTATCCCAAGGAAGAGAAAAAAACTTGCTCCTCGCGCAGCGATAAACAATCAGAGAATGCCTAGTCAGATACCGATTACTGGATCTTCATAGACATTGATGGATGTGTACGTGATGATCATGATAGTTACACCGAGTACAAACTTGATGAGTGATGCTATGTAATAGAGATACATTTTAATGAATAATTAATAATGAATAATTAATAATGTAGGACTTTGCTTCCGCCCGTGGTGGGTGGACTATTATATATCACAATAGATATAAATACAATTCAATCGTTTTATTTTTCACTTTTCATTAAGTTTTTAGTTTTCAATGTTTACTTCATCATTTTCATTACTGTTCTCTGTTGATTCTTCCTCATCCCCTTCTGCAGTTGATGGGATATAAAAGCCATTATTTCAGAGTTCGTAAAATTTGTAATATACCTTCTCCCGTATTCCTGAACCGAATGGAATGATTGCATAGCCAAGGATAGGTGGTAAGAGCATGAATAAGTAGATTCTTTGTTGCACAGCAGCGGATCCAGATAATTTGTAAATCAATGCATATGCGAGAAATGCTAGTGCAAAACCTAAAATACTACCCATAAATGATGAACCGCTATAGTTTGGATTTGCAGAGAATTCTATCTGAGATGCTGAAGTGAATACAGAGAAAAGAATATGGAATCATAAGATCAAGAAGAGAACATCTATCTGACTTGCAAACACGATATAGATCGGTGCAAGGAAGAAGAAGAGAATCCCATTGGTCAAGAAAAGCAGACCAAACATCTTGCTGGTGGTATAATATTTTCTGCTGTAAAATAGGCTATATAAACCACCTACAGCAATATTTCCAATGAAGGTACTCAAAAATCCTATGAAGAGCAATACCAATGACAAAAGCGGGTTGACCGTGGATCCTGCCTGACCGAATGCACTTGTAAACATTCCTCCCATAAAGGAAAGAATTACAAATAATAATGCAGCGATCACTCCTCAGATAAGGAATCCGAGAAACACCTTGCCTACCAATTGCCATCCACTGAGATTACTTGGCTCATTGAAAATATCCGATTGACTGACCATAATGACTAAGTTAACAGGGTAAAAGGTTTCCTTATTTTGTCTCCCTTTGTAAAGGGAGATGCCGAAGGCAGAGGGATTTAAGTCATGGACACTAAATCCTCCTTTAAAAAAGGAGGACAAATATTATTTTTTTTAATTTTTAGCTTTTTAGTTCACACATTTTATAGTTCCTATACTCTTGATAAAGCTTTTGATGTCTTTGTTCGTATCACTGCTCAAGGAAATAAGATAGAGTGCTTCATCATCAGTGAAAAAATATTGTCCTCCATACAGCGTCTGATTATCCAATTGATAGGAAAAAGCTGTTGCATATCAAGAATATTGTAGATCATCGCATTTCACTTTTTTGTTGAGATTGTCTGTGGACTTGTATTGTAATAATTTGAGTTGAAGTGTCTTGGTATTTGAATCAACAAGCTCTTTCATATTCGTTCATGACTGGATTGGCGTTCTGATGATAATCAATGAATTACTAAATCCTGTATCCCCTTCTGCTGTTTTTTCTTTCATCTCCGTAAGGACATTCATTCATCCATTGTTGGTTCCCGACGGCAAAATAATATATTGTTTAGCATTATCATAGAGATTAAAGGTGAATTCATCGAACTTTACAGGAAAAGAAGTCTTGGATCTGCATCCCGTCAGTAGGAGTAAACTCGAAAGTATAATCAGAAAATAAAGTTTTTTCATCAAGGTAAGGTCTAAAACTTAAAACAATGAAAATATGGAAATATGAAAACGTAGAAGATGTGTGTGTTTTTCAATTTTTCAATCTTTTTAAATGAACATATATGCAATAGCCAGGAGTATACCTAAAACAACACCGAAGATAAATGATCTGACATAAATTCTATTTTTGTGCGGATGTTCGTCGTCATATCAGAGTTGAATGCGTGCAAGTATATATCCGAACATTGTTCAACAGAATACTAAATACCCTGGCATCAAAATTTGCTTACCCAACATCTGATATTCTGGACCGAAGATCACACTTCCTCTCAGGAGAAACAATCCTACAACTATAGTGAGGAAAAAAAATATTCACTTGATGACTTCGAAGAGTGTATTCATATTAAACAACTAAATGCTAAAACGTAATGAACTGTAATTCGCACTTCGGACGTAATGAATTCGCTAACGCGAATGTAATGAATTGTAATTCTGGCTTCGCCTGTAATGAACTGTAATTGATAATAAATTACGCGAACGTAGTGAGCGAATTACATCGAAGATATATTACGCTGAAGCGAATAATAAGTTATTTTCCTAAGTTCTGTACTTTCTGTATAATTTGCTCCATGAGACTGATATCTTCTTCATTAAGTTTCGTTGTATCTTTGGGCTGTGTTTTTCTATTGTTGATAAGATCTTTTACTTCAGTCATCACACCACTTTGCTGAACGACTACGGTTTCGCTTCCGGTAACCACAGGAACTACTCATGAATCAAACTCACCAGTAATTTCTTCCATCGTTGATGAGGGAATATTTACGCCAGTGTTTTCTGTCGTTCATGTGACTATTGTTGTTCATGTTATTTCCTGCACGGCACCTGTAGATACTGCCGGCAATTTAGCAATCTTCAAAGTACATCCCGCTAGACTGAAAATACTCAACGCTATTCCTAGCATGTATAGCTTTTTCATTTTTTTGTTTATAAGGTAAAAAATCACCTCTAGTAGTAGTGGTTTTACTCTGGAAATCAACTAAAATTTAGTATCAAGTATCAAGACTTAAGTATCAAGTATCAAGACTTAAGTATCAAAATATGAATATCAAGAATTAAGATAGAGTACAAAAGAATTGCATACTTGTTTTTTTTTATTATGAATGTTTCTGAATTCTAAATTGTAAATTCTAAATTTTAAATTCTAAATTCTAAATTTATGTTCCTCGTCGTCGATAAGCCAGCGCGAATTACGAGCTTTGATGTGATCCGTATCTTTAGGCGTCATTTTCCTAAGCAAAAAATGTGACATAGTGGTACACTCGATCCTATGGCTACCTGACTAATAATCCTCGCATTAGGGGATGATACAAAAAAACTAACAGAACTTATCTGACTGAATAAATCCTATATCGCTACCATTGATTTCTCTAAATCGACAGACACGCGGGATATGGAGATTCGAGAAAAAATTACGAATTATCCTTTGACTATGCAAAGGACAAGCGAATTATGAACAAGTTGACAAAAAATAACGGGAGTAGAGATGGAGAATGGAAGTGTGGAAGCGCCTACGCTGGGGGAGATCAAGAGGGGGCTTGATAAGATCATCCCCGAATACGAGTTGCCACTCCCCGCCTTCAGTGCAAAAAAAATCGCAGGGAAAAGGTCATATGATGAGGCGAGAGCAGGAAATATCAGAGAAGAAAAAAAGGTGATGAAGGTCCAGAAGTATGAAATTTTAACGTATGAATTTCCTTTATTACAACTGAAGCTCGATGTCGGATCCGGAACCTATATCAGATCTATCGCTTATCGACTTGGACAACAATTCGGCATCGGCGGGACATTGATCCAGCTCAGAAGAACCCGTATCGGCGACTGGGATATCGACAAGATTGAACATCGAGAAGAATTACATAATGTCTATAAGGAGAAGGAAGAGATCATAAGGTACGCAAAACTGTAGATGGGATTTACTTTTGTAGCGGAATATGTATGTTAGATTTATTAAAAAACAAAATCATAAACCTGGATAAAAAAAGAAAAACTATGAATTATTATCAAGAAAAGTTTAATCAACTGCACAAACAAACAATCCTGTGTGCAAAAAATCAGAGAAAGCGTTTCTTTTTTACAAACTACTCAGTAGGATTGCTTATAGCGGTGTTTTGTATGTGTATTGACGGTTCACAAGACCCATGGGCTTTCACTACTGACCATATGTCCATCTGGTGGTCCTGGATTCTTTCCTTTATCATATTTCTATGTACTGGATGGTTGATATCGTCTTTTAGACAGAAAAAAGATAATGAATTGGATGACTACGCCCGACATTTCGCCCTGGAATACTATATAAAAGATTTCATTCTCGCGTTAGAAAAACAGGTTGGTGGTGTCCTAACTCCTGGAACCACAACCAAGATTCTGAATCTTACTAATTCGTACTCGTGGTTTGATCAGCACAAATGGAGATTTTGTATCCCAGTCATTGAGCTTAACTGTGAAATGAATCCGGGGAATGAATTCGTCAGTATTGTTTATGACAACCATATTCATTATCTCCGCAAAATTATTTATGATGAGAAAGGTACGTTTGTCTGTTATTTGAATGAGAAGTTGTTTGGTAAAGATTTAATACCAGTTCAACTCAAGGCACTATCACATTAAAAATCTTTTTTTCTCAGATCCGGGTGACCATCCCGAATTTTTTTGTACTGAAAAAGCAATCCGTGAAACTGTAGATAGAATTGATTTTAAATGTGGATTATATATAAAATCTAAAAAATAAAAACTATGAAAAACCCAGACGGAGATCCAGTAGCAGTAGAAAACCATATAACCGAGGAAGTTAGAGGGGCTTTTTTAGCCGCCCAAGATGTTGTGGAGCAAATCCGTAGAGAGAGTTTTGCAAAACACGTTGAAAAATTGCCTAATTTATCAGATGCCTTTGATTTGGAAAAACATAAACCGGCGCCAGAGCTTAAACGTTGTCTGTGTTGCATGGATGGGAGAACTCCTTACGGAAAACATGCTGCCGGTAGTGGGATACTTCTGTCAGATGTAGAATTCAAAAAAATGGTTAAGGAATCTGGGATAGATTCAATATCTAGTCATACTGGCTGTGGTGCCGCAAAAATTTATGCGGAAAAAATGGGGCTTACTGGAGATCCAGACGAAATAGGTAAAAATTGGGCTATGAAAAAAGCCAAAGAGTTGGGGTTGCCACATATTCACCTTGAAGTTGATAAACCGTTTCATTATGAAAGAGTTTGCTATTATGACGGAACAGGAAAATTTAATTATAAAGGTGTCGATGGTTTACCAGCTGGTTTTGCGGTTGGCCGCGAAGCAATGAGTGAAAAATCTTCTTTAGCTGAATGTAGCGTTGCTATTAATATAGCTTTTGGAGGCCATGGTTTTGGAGAACTTTTTACCGAAGAGAATCCATTTATGCTTGTAGCAATAGCTGAGACAGAGGAAAAATTAAAAGATTTAGAGAGGGAATTAACCGGATTGGCCAAGCCCTTCGGTGGCCGCGTGGTTGTAGATGGCTTTGTGGCTCCAAGAGTTATACACAATTGATGTTGACATTGATTTTATTT
>Ga0118677_10002544_pt1:0-35000 | contig 36539 bp, 31 predicted proteins | sample AliMusrvi5mmetaG_FD_86154 | JGI IMG/M metagenome (GOLD analysis project Ga0118677, IMG submission 86154)
ATACCTATATCTCTAACCAGTTGAATTTATTCGACTTATAACCGGACACTAGTGAGTTTATTTATTTATTTATTATAGTTGATACGTTTTTTTATTCTCGTATTTACCGCAAAATAAACATTGAGCCCTTAAAACTTTTCATCCAACTTTCCAAACATAAAGGAGGCAATGATGCGGTCTTTGATTCAGCAATCCAGGTATAGAATTATTTTCTTATTGCTCCCTGTAATTTTCTGTTTTTCCACAGAGTCCAAAGCCGCTGATTCTGCCTCTGGAAATCCCAAAGCTACTGTTTCTGCATCCAATAAACCCAAGGCAAAGGGAAAAACAAAATCCAAGCCCGCTGATTTTACCCCACTCACATCAGGAAGTGGAAAAATTATACCAGGAAATCCTACAGTTACATTAACTGGTGCAGAACGTCAGGACGGTCATGAATGGCCTGCCAATGACCAGGTAACGGCTAACGAAAAACATGCGACTCCTTATGTAAACCGAGGCACCGGGGTAACCATATCTTCGCCAATTGATAGTATTAAAGTTGACATAAATCAGAATAGGTTAACATCGGATGATTGGGCTCCCGCAAAAGTTCCTGGAACGTTTAGCTCTGCAAAGGGAACATTGGAAGGTAAATTTGGTGATATCCAGTTTGACGGAGGAATTCCGCATAACAGTATAGCCAGGATCTCAGTTTATGATCATCTGTCTCAAGAACCAAATAAACCGTCTCGGTATTACTTTGATTATTCACATCATTGGTCATGGTCAGGATTGACCTTCCCTCTCCTTATGCGTATAGTTCCCAGTGGAAACCAGTTTCAGCTTCAAAACGTAGCACCTACCATTGCATCAGGTATTAAATATCATTTCGACAATAATACGTTTAAATATTTGTCATTAAATGCATTTGCTACGTTTTATCCGGTTACAGGCAGCACCTCAAATGCTGCAACAAGTAGTGGATCAAATAACCAGGGACTTGGTCTCAAAACAGATACGCCATATACATTGGCATTCGGGACAATTTTAGATATTAATGGGTTGATTCAAGCCGGATACATGTATCATATTGTAGACCAAAAATACTATGCAGTTATAGGTTTTCGACCGGACGCTCTTTTTAACAAGATTTTCAGTCTTAATACCAAGTAATTGTTCAAGTCCGGTAGAGGTGTGACGCCCGGTATTGAGATTTCAGAACTGGCTCTGTTCCTGGCGACTTAAAAAACTACAGTTTTTAAATCGCCAGTGGCAGCGTTTTGGTCACCCCTCTCCCGACTGGCCTTCGCTGTTATGACCCCCCATTCTCTATCAGCCGCAATCCCCAGGCAGCTCAGCTTTTCCCAAACCGTACAAAATCACCCCAGCTGGTAACCTTCCGGGGTAGAGAGCATACTGGCGCGACCCAGTCATTTAGTTTATAGAACTCTGAAAGCACTTCGGTGGCGGCCTTTTCTATCTGAAAAACTCCAGTCTGGCGACGGCAAGTTTAAATAGCACAGCAATCGCACAGAATTCTTAAAAAAAGATTTAAAAAAGGCGATAAAACGGTACTAACGTTGTTTTTTTACGTTGTAATCCTTTAACAAAAAATGATAAATAATGCCTTGTATTGGTAGTCACGTTATGGGTATCCTTAGTGACCTGTATTCAATCTCTTAATAAGCAGCCTCATTACCTTTAAGCTTATGAGAATAAGTATCATTAGTATTTCAGCTGTTGCTGTCATGGAGTTGTTTTCAATCAGCTCAGCTCAAACCACCAGTCTCAACTCAGCAGAGGTCGTCGATTACTGGGGTTCCCTTTTAACCGTTTACTATGGATTTTGTTATTAACAGCCAGGGCTCGCCGGTGCATGGCGATTTAGACGAGCTTTTAAAGCAGTTCATGATTATCGACATGGACGAGAAAGCGGTCGCTGATCTGAATCTCTCCAATAAGGCTGAGCATCGACATGCATATCATGAAATAATTTGGGTTCGGCAAGGATCTGCAGTACACGTACTTGACGGCGAGAGCCTCGATTTTCCCAGGCATACCCTTGTTTGCATCCCTGCCTCCCGTATACACAAGCTTTATCCTTCCCCTGACTGTAAGACTACCGGGATCAAGTTCAAGAAAGAATTTCTCCAGCTTGCTTCGCACATGATTTTTTCCCAGCATAGTGCTCATACAGTCATCCAGATGAATGAGGAACAAGCTGCCATCATAGAAGGCTATATTGGACTGATGCATTATGAATACAACCACCCTAGCTCCTATTCTCACGAAAAACTCCAACATCTGGTTTCTGTTTTCATCATATTTATTGAGGAACTGCGACTTTTTCAATCACAGTCAGATCCTAAAAATTTAACCCAGACTCAATCAATGTGGGCCCGATTCAATGCCATTCTTGAAGAGAAGTTCAAGACTGAACATAGGGTAAGCTTTTATGCCTTAAGGTTGAATGTATCAACGAGGAAACTGGGAGAGATAGTCAAGTATTACACTGGTAAATGTGTTTCCGAGGTCATCGATGAACGCCTGATCGTAGAAGCAAGGCGGTTGATTCTTATATCGGATCTCAGTATCAAGGAAATCGCTTTCGAGCTAGGCTTTGGAGAGCACTCCTATTTTACCAAAGTTTTCAAAAAATTGACAGGCATCACACCGACTGAATTCAAGCCTACCGAAATTGATTCATTAGTTCACCAATTTTTTTGTCTGAAAGCGCCACTCAAAGAAGAGGATCTCGTTGGGACGTTGAATTGATGTAAGTCAGGATGATTATATGCTCAAAATTACCAGACTTTTTCATGAAACTATCACTAACTCATGGCAAATAATGCTTGTTTAAAGAAATTATGTAACAATTGTTATTAAGAGTAATGTGCCTGTGCATGCTTTTATTAAAGCGCATTTGAATTTTTTGGCACATTCATAATTAATTTTTAATCAACAGGCGTGACTTAATTTTTTTCCCTTTGTTGTTCATAATATTTTTAACCAATCAAAAAATATCCCCCATGAGAAAATTGAATTTTGCGTTCATCGCTTCGCTTTGTATGGTGCCGGCAGCTCTGTTCTGGAGTCAGGACAGCCAAGCTATACCTGCTTTTGCGAGAAAGTATCAAACATCCTGCTATACCTGCCATTCAGGCTTTCCTACAAGAAACGCTTTTGGTGAAGCCTTCAGAAACAACGGCTACCGCTGGCCGGGTGGTGATGATGAAGAGTTTACCAAGCAGGAACAGCTAAAGATAGGCAATGATGGCTGGAAAGGGGTGTTTCCTTCAGCTCCATGGCCTTCAGAGATACCAAATTTTGGTCCTTTATCCGTCTGGGTAAGAGGAACTCTGGTCAATTATGCCAATCAGGTCCAGGACAAGACCGGTAAGGTTGTAACACCACAGACATTTAATTATGGGGCTGGGCCAATGGGTACAGGTACCTCACTTTTCTTTGGTGGTACGTTAGGAGAGCAACTCTCAGTTTTAGGAACTTATGATCCCACTGCCGGTGCTGCAAGAGGCCACTTTGTATGGGCCTTTAAACCAGGCATCAATTTAAGCGTTGGAAATTTTTTCAGTGACTTGAATTTCGGACAGGCCATCTCAACCAGCAGTGCAGTACTTCCGTCAGACCCTACACCTAACGGTCTTGGAACAGGTGCGGAATTTATATACACCAAGGAAAGGTTCAAAGTTACACTGGGACTCACTGAAGCTACTACGACTACTGCTGCAGTATCATTACCTACTAACGCTAATCACTTTGATGACATCAGATATGTCAGGGTCAAGTACAAGTTCGGTGGTGCAGGTCTATTGAGTGGTGCAGGTGGAATTTATGGCAATGAGTTTGTCGGGCTGGACAATCATATTGCTATCGGCGGATCTCTTATCAGCTTACGGTCTGACATTCCAACCGCCGCAGCTGGAAGCACAATTTTTACTGCTCCTCATAATCAAGGGGAAACCTTGATTTCTGAAGTCGATATCACCGGCAACCAGGGGAATTTTACTGGTGGTGCTGCGTTCAGTAAGGACAAGGATCTGGGTTATAACAACTATGTCGTTCAGACAGGGTACTTTTTTTACCCATGGCTTAAAGCTACCGTTAACTATACATCACTTCAGGACGGCTTGAATCCAAGCATTGCAACAGGCATTACTGCATGGCTCAGGGCCAATGCTTCACTTGCATTAACCTGGACTCATCCAACAAAAGAATTCGCCTATACTCAAGCATCCCCAAAAGCAGCAACCGTTGCAGGTAATACCGCAGTGGATACAGTTGTTCTAGCGATAGGATTTGCACTGTAATTGAGAGTCGGGTAAGAATGGACAATAAGGCTCGCTCTCTTTTTCATGAGTGACAGAGAGAGTCGGGCCCTTTTTATACAACCTGATGCTTGAGATTACTGAATTACCATAGACGTAATCGTCAACATTAAAACTTCAAGAGCAAATAATGTTACAAATGAACAGAACTGTCAAGTTCCTCAAAACCGGTTTCTTAACGGCAAGTTTGGCACTCATCACCTCGAATGCATTCTGTGGAGGAACGATCACTGGGTCGATTGATACCGACTTGACAAAGTACAAGGAAAATGCCGTTGTCTACCTGAAAGATGTTAAGGGCGTTGTTGTTCCTCAGCAGGCATCTATTGATATGCGAAAAATGAATTTTACACCTAAAGTGACGGCTATTCCTGTAGGGTCTACCATTCTCTTTACAAGTTATGACAAGCTCGATCATAGTGTTTTTTCAATAAGCGCAGCAAAGAAATTCAGGATAGACCCCTTTAATAACGGTATATCGAAGTCGATTACTTTTGAAAACCCCGGCGTTGTTCAATTGCTGTGCAGTTGCCATCCTGACATCGTCGCATGGGTTATTGTCGGGAAGAATCAATATGCAGCATTGACCGATCATGATGGCAAGTTCTCTATCCCTAATGTCCCAGCGGGTACCTACGAGATCGGTATCTGGAGCAAAAAACTCACTCTTAAGGAGAAAACCACAGTCACTGTGACAGAAGGAGAAACAGCTCCCGTTGTAATCAAAACGGCTAATTAATCCCTCTACAAACTCTTTTGTCTGCCGGTAACGTATGTTGTTGAGTTGCTGTGATTGGTAGCTTGTTAATATTCTTTCGGAGCCGGCAGATTTTTTTTACAAATGGTTGATGTGTGAGAGTTGTGCTTTCAAGGGCTCAGGATAATTTCTTCCGGTCCGAAAGCACAACTCTTTTTTTGTTTTGTTGGGGTTCAGGAATCACCCAAACCTACAGTTTATGTTATTTACAAAATAATTACTTTAAATAAAAGGGGGAGGTCAGGGAATTGTGTCGAAGTTTACCGGGAATGATGGCTCGATGTTGTTGTTGCGGTCGCGTCCTTCGGGCATGGTGTGGATGCCTGTGGGAAGGGTTTTATGGGTGGCGATATAGTCGCGAAGATAGTTGGTGAGGCGGTAGTAGCCGCTTGGTTTGCCGGTTGTGTCGAGTAGCGGTTTGCCCTTGGCCCAACGTTCGACTATCTGCTCAGCTAAAGCGTTATCTGTATTTTGCGGGGTATCCATGAACGGTTCTATTGTTGGTTCTTTTAGATGAAAGAGATGCTTGTCTATTTACTGAATATTGGTTTCAAAGAAAAACGATGGATGCTTGAAAGCTCGTATAAATGTAAATGAGCAGTATATTGTAGGTGGACGTAAAGGTGAATTCACCATAAAGGAGACGATTATGATGGCATTTGATTTTATGACTGTATTGGTTGTTGTGGTTCTGTTTCTGGTTTCGTCGGTTAAGATTCTCAGGGAGTATGAACGGGGAGTTGTTTTTCGACTGGGGCGTATTATCGGGGCCAAGGGGCCGGGGCTGATTATTCTGATTCCCGGAATTGATAAAATGGTGAAGGTTGACCTTCGAACAGTAACGCTTGATGTGCCTCCACAGGATATCATTACGCGTGATAACGTATCGGTCAAGGTCAGCGCGGTCGTATATTTTCGTGTGATTGATGCAATCAAGGCTATTATTGATGTTGCGGATTTTCATTTTGCAACCTCTCAGCTTGCCCAGACCACGCTCAGAAGCGTTTGCGGACAGGGGGAACTTGATAATCTGCTTGCTGAACGGGATGAAATCAATGACCGTATCCAGTCAATACTGGACAAGGATACAGAGCCATGGGGAGTCAAGGTGAGCAAGGTTGAAGTGAAGGAGATTGATCTGCCGGAGACTATGCGACGGGCTATGGCAAAGCAGGCTGAGGCGGAGCGGGAGCGGCGGTCGGCAATTATCAATGCGGAAGGGGAGTTTCAGGCTGCCCAGCGCCTTGCAGATGCGGCGGCTATTATTTCAGGTACTCCGGCAGCGCTGCAGCTTCGGTATCTGCAGACATTGAAGGATATTGCAGCCGAGAATAACTCTACCACAGTTTTTCCAATACCAATGGATCTCTTCAGGCCATTTTTTGAAATCAAGGCACCTGTAAATCCTCCGACAACCTAAACGATTTTCACTCATGTTCAAGATTCATACGATCCTGTGTCCAGTTGATTTTTCGGATGCTTCCAAAAAAGCAATACGCTACGCCAAGGAGTTTGCAGGCAATATGGGGGCTTCTGTCTATCTGCTGAATGTGGTTGAACCAAGGCCGATGGCTGTGGATGTATCGCTCAGTTATGTCCCTTTTGAAGCCGATATGGAAAAAGCGGCTCAAGAGGATCTTGATGGTATAGTTCAGGAATTCAAGCGTGTGGGGCTAAAGGCTGAGTGCGGAGTGGTGATAGGTAATCCTGCGGACTCGATTCTTGAAAACATCGAGATGTGTAATGTCAACCTTGTTATCATGGGGTCGCACGGTAAAAAAGGACTGAGCCGTCTGATTATGGGCAGTGTGGCTGAGACTGTTGTCCGCAAGGCTAATTGCCCCGTACTGATTGTAAAATCGGAAGAGAAGGAGTTTATTGGCGACGAGTAAAAGCCTCTATGAGCTTTTTGGCACCGCTGAAGGGGCTTAATTCTGCAGAGAGAACCTGTTGCTCGACATGTTCTCTGGACGCTTTGACATCGGGGTGGGAGAGAAACTTTTTTTTCAGCATCTCTTCGAGCACGGTGTAGAGCAGGCTTTTGAGCTGTTCGCGCCGTCGGGTTTCGAGGATATTGCCGTTCTGCATTTCCGCGAAAAAATCGGAAATATTCTGCCAGACTTCCGCGATGCCTTTGCCGGTAAGTGCTGAAGTGAGAATAACCTGACGCTGCCATGCAGCATGTTTTAGCGGCAGCATTCTAAGTGCGGCTTCAAATTCCGCTCTTGAAATGGCGGCTATGCCGGATTGATCGCCGTCGGTTTTTGTGATGGCTACTGCATCGGCAATTTCCATGATACCGCGTTTGATGCCCTGGAGTTCGTCGCCTGAGCCGGGCAGCATCAGCAGCAGTATAAAGTCGACCATGGTGTCTACAAGCACTTCCGATTGGCCGACGCCTACAGTTTCAACCAGAATGACATCATACCCGGCAGCTTCGCAGAGGACGATAACTTCGTGAGTCTTCGGCGAAGTGCCCCCCAGATAGCCTGAAGAGGCTGTGGGGCGGATATAGGCCTCTTTTCGGCCGGTAAGTTTTTCCATGCGCGCCTTATCGCCGAGGATGCTCCCTTTGGACTGGCGGCTGCTCGGGTCAATGGCCAGCACTGCCAGAGTGAGCCCCTCGTTGATGATCAACTCACCCAGCGATTCGATAAAGGTGCTTTTGCCGGCTCCCGGTGAGCCGGTTATCCCGATGCGGATTGATGGTTTTTTTTTTGCAAGGCAGCGGTCAAGAATTTCATGGGCTTTGCGCTCATGCTCGGGCTTTTGCGATTCAATCAGTGTAATCGCTCGACTCAGCATGTGGCGGTCGCCACTCGTGATGCCGTTAACGACCGTATCGACATCCGGGTCGTGATAGGGCTTTAAACTGCCTTGCAGTGGAGGTGTGCTCATTGGGGAAAGCGTGCAATAAGCAGGTTGAGAATTTTAGAGGCAGCTTCGGCAATAACGGTACCGGGCCCGAAAATGCCTGCAACTCCCTTTTCATAAAGGAATGCGTGATCTTTTTCCGGAATGATACCGCCGGCAATGACAAGGATATCCTCACGCTGGCGGGCTTTGAGCTCCTCGATGATTTTTGGAATAAGGGTTTTGTGGCCTGCCGCAAGGCTTGATATGCCGATGAGGTGAACATCGTTATCAAGGGCCTGCTGAACAACTTCCTCAGGGGTCTGAAAAAGAGGGCTTATATCGACATCAAAACCGATATCGGCAAAGCCTGCTGCTATAACTTTTGCTCCACGGTCGTGGCCGTCCTGACCGACTTTGGAGACCATGATTCTCGGACGGCGGCCTTCGAGCTCGGCAAAGGTGTCGGCAAGCTTCTGAGCTTCCTGAAAGAGTTTGTTATCCTGCATCTGCGACATATAGACACTGGTGTTGAGCCTGGTGACGGCGCGGTATCTACCGAAGGTTTTCTCGCAGGCTGATGATATTTCTCCCAATGTAGCTCTTTTTCTGGCAGCGTCCACGGCAAGTTCAAGCAGATTGCCTTCGCCTGATGCAGCTGCTTCCTCGATTGCACGGAGAGCCAGGGCCGTCTCTTCATTGTTGCGATCAGCCTTGAGCGTTTTAAGGCGCCGGAGCTGCTGGTCGAGAACAAGAGTGTTGTCAACCTCGAGGAGTTCGATATCCGTTTTGCTCGTGGTTTTATAGCCGTTAACGCCTACAATAATCTCTTTGCCGCTGTCGATGCGGGCCTGCTTGCGGGTTGCTGCCTCTTCGATCTGCAGTTTTGGAAGTCCCTGTTCGATTGCCTTGACCATTCCGCCTGCAGCTTCGATATCGCTGATGATTTTCCATGCTTTGGCGGCGAGCTCTCCGGTAAGGTATTCGACATAGCTGGAGCCTGCCCATGGATCGATGCTTTTGGTGATATCGGTCTCTTCCTGCAGGTAGAGCTGGGTGTTACGGGCAATTCGTGCTGAAAAGGGTGAGGGAAGCGCGATGGCCTCGTCAAGGGCATTGGTGTGCAGTGACTGGGTGTGGCCGAGAGTTGATGCAAGGGCCTCAAGGCAGGTGCGGGTGATATTGTTGAACGGGTCCTGTTCCGTAAGGCTCCAGCCAGAGGTCTGGCAGTGGGAGCGAAGCATCAGAGACTTCGGATTTTTAGGATTGAACTGTTTGACAATTTTTGCCCAGAGCATTCTTGCAGCTCTCAGCTTGGCTATTTCGATAAAATAGTTCATGCCTGTAGCCCAGAAGAAGGAGAGCCGGGGAGCAAAGGCATCGATGTCGAGCCCTGCTTTAAGGCCGGTTCGGATATATTCGAGCCCATCGGCAAGGGTGAAGGCCAGCTCGAGGTCAGCTGTGGCACCGGCTTCCTGCATGTGGTAGCCTGAGATGCTGATGGAGTTGAACTTCGGCATGTGCTTGCTGGTGTAGCTGAAGATATCGGCGATAATTCTGATAGAGGGTTCAGGTGGGTAGATATAGGTGTTGCGCACCATGAACTCTTTGAGAATGTCATTCTGGATTGTGCCGCTGAGCTTTTCGGGCCCTACACCCTGCTCTTCTGCTGCGACGATATAAAACGCCATGATGGGAAGGACTGCTCCGTTCATGGTCATGGATACGGAGATATCGCCAAGAGGAATCTGATCGAAGAGGATTTTCATGTCTTCGATAGAGTCGATAGCTACACCGGCTTTGCCGACGTCGCCAATGACCCGCTCGTGATCGGAATCGTAGCCGCGGTGGGTTGGCAGATCGAATGCTACGGAGAGCCCTTTCTGGCCTGCTGCAAGATTTTTGCGGTAGAATCTGTTTGATTCTTCAGCAGTGGAAAATCCGGCGTACTGGCGGATAGTCCATGGTCTTGTAGTGTACATGGTGGTGTATGGTCCGCCAATGTAGGGCGCAAAACCTGGAGCAAATTTCAGATGCTCTGTTTCCGTGAGGTCCGATTCGCTGTATATGGATTTTATTCCGATGCCTTCGGCCGTTGTCCAGGTTTCAGGCTGAGCCTCAGGGCTCTTTTGACTGGTTGCGGGATTGGAAGAAAAAATATCAATCTCTGAAAAGTCCGGTCTCATTTCACTCCGGTTTTATGTTGGTAGGATTTCAGCATTTCAAGGACGTTGACGCCGGTATATATAAAGCTGTCAACTCCTGCATTGAGAAGCTGTTCATGCTCTTTAGGCGGTTTGCCGGCCATGACCTGGATAATGCCGGGGTGAAGTGTGCGAAGTGCTGAGGCAATCGCTGAGCCAGCAGGTATGGGATCTTTTTCAGCGATGCAGAGAACAATAATGTCGGGTTTGCTTTCGAGTGCGGTCTGGTACGAGCTTTCTTCAAGAGGAAGAGAAGCTTTGCCGGCTATGTCAAATCCGCCACAGTTGAAAAAGTCTTCCGTAAATCCCGCCTGGCGGAAGCTTACAGCGGGGTCGCCGAGCATCCAGATAAATACCGAGGGTGTACGGCCTGTTTTGTGGGCAAAAGAGAGGGTTTTGAGTCGCAGCAACTCATAGCCTGCTGTTTCATTGCCATCGGGCAAATTTGCAACTGCGAGTTCAAGGGCATCAATGTTTTCAACCTGTTCGCCAACCAGAGGCCACGGATAGCGGTTGACACCGATGAGTGTTTTTTTGCGGTTGTCGAGGGTTTTACGGCGTTTCGTTTCTGCTTCTGAGATCATTGCGTGGATGAAGCCGTTCTTGTTCGCTTCGCTGAGACCGCCCTGGGTTTCAATTGCCTTGAAGATCGTCCATGCCGATTCAGCGAGGCTTTTGGTGAGGGTTTCAATGTAATAGGAACCATGTCCGGGATCGACAACCCGGTCGAGAGATGCCTCTTCTTTGAGAATTAGGTGGATATTGGCGGTGATTCGTTCGGCAACATCAGTGTTTACGGAAAGACCGGTATCAAAGGCCCCTATCTGCAGCGTGTCGTAGCCGCCGAGTACAGCTGAAACTGCTTCGGTTGTCAACCGGAGCACATTGGTGTAGGGGTCGAGCAGAGAGCGGTTCCTTTGGGATGTTCTGGCAAAAAGGGCGGGAAGGGAAGCCTCCGAAGCGCCGTATGCTTTGAGCAGATGACCAAGGAGGTAACGCAGGGCTCTTGGTTTTGCAAGTTCAGTAAAATGGCTTGAACAAACCGGCAGAATGATGTTCATAGCCGATACAATGGTCTCTGCCGGAACGCCTGCCTTAAGATAACGGTGAAGGCAGTCGCTTACTCCGGCAAGCGCAAGCGCAATTTCCTCGGCGGCGGTTGAGCCTTTTTCGTGGTAAGGAATGGTGTCGACGGTGAGGAACCTGAAGTCATGCAGCAATGTTCCGCAGGCGAAAAGCTCAGTGTCGAGAGTGGTTGTTCCGACTGGCGTTTCACTTAACAGGCCGCCGCAATTGTCACTGAACCCTGGAATGGGAAGAAGGGTTTTCAAGAGTTCGGAAGCTGCAGGGAGTTTGCCGGAAAAGTAGATGGCTACTGCAGACGGTTTAATGCCGGCAAGAAGTTTTTTGAGATTTTCCTTAGTGCAAAGGAGTGGGTCTGTGATCAGAAATTCAATTGCTGCGGCATCCAGTTCAAAGCTTTTTAATGCAGCTTTGTTGGCTGTTTCGGGATCGTGAACAGTAATCTGCCGGCAATTTTTCCAGCTGTTGACCGCTTTATAAGGAGGGATATCAAGCTGTTGTGTTTTTTCTTCATGGCTGTACCAGGGCTCAAGAATAAAACCATCAGGCGTATGCCAGACAATGCTGTCGTAGGGGGTTTCCTTGAGTTCTGCGATCGCCTTTTTTTTCCAATCCTCCCGGCTGACCGCCGGGAACTCATGAAAGAGAGAATCAGGCCGGGAGTGTGTCATAACTTCGTTTAGAGTTGTTCATACAAAACAGGCAATTTACGCCTCCTGCTCATGAAGCTGGTATTGCTCGATTTTTTGCTCGTTAAGGATGTCGGTGATAGCAAACTTGATATTTGATGGCAGTGCTGTTCTTTCAACAAATCCTTTCTGCTGCAGCCACCAGGTTGTCTGGAAATCGCGTGTGGTTGGTTTTCCTGTATACTGCTCAATGACCCGTTTACCGGAAAATCCGATATTGCCGGCATTGTGTTCAAAGAGTTTGATTCCCCTCGATGCGATACCGATAGCAACACCGCCGAGTGTAGGGTCGGTAATGATTGAGATGACGGGGAGTCCTGCTTTTTCAACACTTGATATGGCTACATGCAGTTTGGGGAGCCCGACCATTGAGGAGCATCCTTCATGCATTCTTGCTCCCCCGCCTGTTGCCTGGACAATAAGAGGGACGCCCTGCCTGATAGCGGATTTGCTGGCGAGCCAGATTTTTTCGGCAGTGGTCATGCAGAACGAACCGCCAAGGAAGTTGAAGTTGGTTGCGCAAAAGACAACAGGTTCGCCATTAATTGTGGCGTCGCCGGTAATAAACGATGCGGCCGCGCCGGTTTTGTATCGCGCTTCTTCAACTTTATGCTGGTAATCAGGGAAGTTCAGGATATCCTTGTCGATTATGTAGCGGGTTTCCGGGTGTTCATGGAACGAGCCGGGGTCGAGAATGAGGTCGATGTAATCATGGGCGGTGAGCCTTAGATAGCGGTGTCCGCATGTTTCGCACACAAAGTTGTCTGCAAGCAGTTTTGTGTAGAGTATCGGGTCGAGCACCCTCTTGCCCATCAGGTTGTGGCAGTTTTTGTGGCGACCGACAAACAGTACCTTTTCGGGCTTAGGAATGAAAAAGGATACCGGCTTTTCGAAGGCGACAATTTCCTCTTCGGTAATAGTGCTCCATTGGCCGATTTTTTCCCAGCGTTCCATTCTTTGTGAAAAGATCTCGTGCGAAGGGATTTTGCTCAGTTTGTCGAGCCACTTCTGCATTGAGGATTTAAACGACTTGAAGGCGGCCTTGCGGTAACGATGTGCGGGGCCATCAGGTTCAGGGATGATATCATCAATGATCCGGTTATTCAAAGCCTTTTGTGCTGTAATTTGGGAAATATCAGCAGCGAAGCCGGCTTTTTCGCGTGTGCGGTACAGGATGGATGAACATGCTTCGGGCGAAATAACCATGTAGGTGGAGTATTCCATTGCAAGAACCGCATCGCATCCGGTGAGAGCAATGGCACCACCACTGCATCCCCGGTTGATAATGACTGACAAGGTGGGAACTGTCGCTTCGGCAAGTAACTGCATGCATCGGCCAATTTTCCATGCAATGCCACCCGCCTCGGATTGTTCCGTGGGGTCAGCACCGGCGGTGTCGATGACGGTAATGATGATACGGTTTTCCTGTTCTGCAATCTTAATGGCCTCAATTGCTTTTTCAAATGCTGCTGGCGTCGGCATGCCCTGATTCCATTTTTGCATTTCAACAGGATTTCTCAGCAGTGTGCGTATGAGCTTGAAATCAGATGTCGGTCCTGATTGCTGCCCGATAAGCATTAATGGCCAGATTTTTTTTCCACTGCGCAGAACTGCCCGGTGAGTCTGTATGATGCAGCTGCCGAAAAGATTGTTCTCGAGACACTCTTCGGTATCATCAAAAATTGTAAGATAGTCAAGGTGTTTGGGGCGTTCGGGGTGAAAGGAGAGTTGATACTTTTCGTATTCGGTCAGCTTTTCAATACTCTCTGGTGAGTAGCTGAATCCCTCTTTTTTTTCAAAAGGCAGATAAAAATTTTTCACTGGTTACAGGCTTTCTTGTCTTGATTGGTTAATGCTTTTTCTGAGCAAACTCAATAAGTACCTTGTTTGTCTCTTTGGGATGAAGAAACATGACTTTTTTTCCGCCTGCCCCCTCTTTCGGCAAGCTGAGTGGTTTAATGTTAAGGGATTCCAGTCGTTCTGTTTCTTTGTTGATGTCGTCTGTCTGAAGCGCAATATGATGCATTCCATCCCCGTTTTTCGCAAGAAATTTTGCAATCGGGCTTTCATCACTCAACGGTTCAAGCAGTTCGATTTTTGTCTCTCCAATGGTAATAAATGCCACTCTGACTTTTTCGGAAGCAACCTCTTCAATTTTGATTGCTTCCGGGGCGCACCCGATAACATTGCGGAATGTTTCGAGTGCGCTTTCGAGGTTTTGAACGGCAATAGCTATGTGGTCAATTTTTGTAATCATTTGCTTTTAGCAGCAGCTGGGTTTGGCTTCTGTTGGGCATAGCCGATTGTTTGGAGCACTGTTGTTATCTCTTCGAGAATCATAGGATCGTCAATCGTGGCGGGCACGGTATACTCTTCGCCGTTGGCAATTTTTCTCATTGTGCCGCGAAGAATCTTTCCTGACCGGGTTTTCGGGAGACGATCGACAATAATTGCACTCTTGAACGATGCAACCGGTCCGATGTTCTCACGGACGTATTCGATAACGTGCTTGATAATAAGGTTGTGTGGCGTTTCGACGTCGTTTTTAAGGACAAGGAAGCCAAGCGGCACCTGACCTTTCAAGTCGTCGTGGACACCGATAACCGCACTTTCGGCAACGTCAGGGTGTTCGCAGAGAGCACCTTCAATTCCGCCGGTTGAGAGTCTGTGGCCGGCAACATTGATAATGTCATCGGTTCTCGACATGATGTTTATGTATCCGTCTTCGTCGATGAAGCCTGCATCACTGGTCTGGTAGTAGCCGGGGAACTCTTTCATATAGCTTTCAACAAACCGGTTGTCGGCTTTCCACAGGGTGAGCATGCAGCCTGGAGGAAGAGGGAGTTTGACGACGATATCGCCCATCTGTCCGGCAGGGAGTTCGTGCATGTCGGCATTGATGACCTGGACGTTATAACCGGGAACAGCCCTTGATGCTGAGCCGTATTTTACAGGGCCGGGTTCAATACCCTGACAGTTTGCGGCAATTGCCCATCCGGTTTCGGTCTGCCACCAATGGTCTATAACCGGGACTTTAAGTTTTTCTTCAGCCCATCTTACCGTGTCGGGGTCAGCCCGCTCTCCTGCAAGGAAAAGGGTGCGGAAATTTGACAGGTCGTAGTTTTTGAGATAGGTGCCTTTGGGATCTTCTTTTTTGATGGCTCTGAATGCTGTCGGAGCGGTAAAGAGTACCGAGACGTTGTATTCGCTTATGATTCTCCAGAATGTTCCGGGGTCAGGTGTGCCTACCGGTTTGCCTTCAAAAATGAGGGTGGTGCAGCCTTGAAGCAGGGGAGCATAGACAATATAGGAGTGACCGACAACCCAGCCGACGTCGCTCGCCGCCCAGAAAACTTCTCCCGGTTCGACGTTGTAGATGTTCTTCATTGACCATTGCAGGGCTACCATGTGGCCGCCATGATCGCGCACAATGCCTTTAGGCTGGCCGGTTGTTCCTGAGGTGTAAAGAATGTAAAGGGGATCGGAAGATTCAACGGGGACACACTGAGCAGGCTCTGCGCCGAGAAGGGACTGGTTCCAGGTAAGGTCGCGCTCTTCGTTCAGTTCTGCCCTGTGCTGGTCACGCTGCTTGATAATACAGATTTCAGGCTTGAAGTGGGCAAGTTCAATGGCGAAATCGAGGAGTCGTTTATAATCGATAATTTTACTGTGTTCTATGCCGCATGATGCTGAAATGATGACTTTTGGCTTACAGTCGTCAATTCGTATGGCAAGTTCATGAGAGGCAAAACCGCCGAACACGACGGAATGGATTGCTCCGATTCTTGCACAGGCGAGCATGGCAACGACAGCTTCGGGTATCATGGGCATATAGATGATAATCCTGTCTCCCTTGCGTACTCCGCGTGACTGCAGTGCTCCGGCGAAAAGAGCTACGATGTCTCGAAACTCGCGGTAGGTGTAGCGCTGCTTGGTTCCTGTTACAGGACTGTCGTAAATGACGGCCAGCTGGTTTCCGCGTCCCTCATCGACATGGCGGTCAAGGGCGTTATAGCAGGTGTTTGTAATTCCTCCGGCAAACCATCGGTCAAAGGGGGGGTTACTTGTATCTAAAACCTTGTTCCATTTTTTGTACCAGTGAAGCTGTTCTGCGGCTTCTCCCCAGAATGCTTCCGGATTCTGAATTGAATTCTGATAGACGGTATTGAAAGATTGCGGCATACGAGTGACCCCCTGAGGAATTATGATTTAAGGTAAAGGAAGGGAGGGTGGATTACTATGAGTACTACAACTGGTGGAAAAGTATAAGAGGAGCATGAACGAGTATGATTTATATTTTTACGAAACTGATATTAACAAAAAATACACATTCGAACAATGAACAATTATAGTTGCCAAAGTGGCTCTTTTGGTATGAAAAGAGGTGAATCCGAGAGTAGGAAAAGCTGAAGAGGTGCATGGATGCAATTGCAATGTATTGCTTCAGAGCGTCGGCAGGGGTTGAAGGCGTCAACTTTTTTGACTGAAATATTTTATGAAAAAGGTCTGAGCTGGCTGAAAAGTTTGAAAAAATCCTGAATCGAAAGTGCTTCGGCACGCAGTGTAAGAGTATTGCTGTCAACCAGCTCAAGATTATAGCTCTCTTTTAAATTGTTCAGCAGCGTTTTACGGCGCTGGTGAAAGGCTGTTCTGACAAACCGGCTGAATCCCGGCTGGTCTTCAAGCTGCTCCTCTGTTTTTGGAGTCATTCGGATAACGGCACTGTCGACATTGGGTTGAGGTCGAAAGACTTTTCGCCCGACTTTGAAGATGTAGTCAACATCAAAAGATGCCTGCATCTGGACGGCAAGGATTCCGTAATCCTTTGTGCTTGGTTTTGCAACTATTCGCATGGCAACTTCGTGCTGCATCATGAGGGTGGCTGAAACAAGCGAGCGGCGATGTTCCAGAAGTTTGAACAGAATGGGTGTTGTAATGGAGTAGGGGATATTGCCGAGAACGCGTAATGGTTTTTCTCTTGAAAGCGGTTCGAGGTCAATCGTGAGGAAATCGCCTTCTATAAGGTTAAGCTGCGGGTATTCGGTACGGATGAATTGCGCAAGTCTCCGATCTTTTTCGATGACGGTAAAGTGAGGGCAGACGTCAATGATCTCTCTTGTGAGGGCTCCGAACCCCGGGCCGATTTCGAGGATGTTGTCTTCATTGCCGGCACTGGAGGATGCTACTATTTTTCTTGTGATATTGCGGTCGGTCAGAAAGTTTTGACCTAATTTTTTTTTCACCGCTATTTCAGTATCCTTATATTCAACTTTTCTCATCAGAGAGGGTTCGGATTATTGCAATGGCAAACCATTCAGGGGGAACTAGTTTTTATAATTTAAGTTATTCTGGAAGTAATGGAAGAAAATATCATCGGGGCCGCAGCGGAGCAATACGTTTCGCGTGGAAACAAGGCTACTCGAACCGGGTTTGGCGAAGCTTTGCTTGAAATCGGCCGGGAGGACAGCTCTGTTGTCGCCTTATGCGCCGATCTTACAGGCTCCTTAAACTTGAATTTGTTCCGTGAAGCTTTTCCTGATCGTTTTATACAGACAGGAATAGCTGAAGCTAACATGATTTCCATGGCGGCCGGCCTAGCTACAACTGGTAAAATACCGGTTGCGACAAGTTTTGCGGTGTTTGCCACTGGCAGGGTTTTTGACCAGATACGCCAGTCTGTATGCTATTCGAACCTGAATGTCAAGATATGCGCCTCTCACGCCGGCCTTACGCTTGGTGAGGATGGTGCTACTCACCAGATTCTTGAAGATATAGGTCTGATGCGGGGGTTGCCGAGAATGACGGTAGTTGTACCCTGTGATTACAGCGAAACAATACGGGCGACAAAGGCAGTTATAAAGCATAAGGGTCCGGTCTACCTGCGTTTTGGAAGGCCTAATATTCCTGATTTTACTCTTGATGATGACGGGTTTGAAATCGGCAAGTCGATAGAGCTTCATCCAGGAAAGGACGTAACCGTTATTGCCTGCGGCATCATGGTCTGGAAAGCCCTTGAGGCTGCCCGTATTCTTGCCAAAGAGGGCGTCGGGGTGAGGGTGATCAATATGCATACCATTAAACCCATAGATACGCTGGCCATTGTTCGTGCGGCTAACGATACCGGCGCGATTGTTACGGCTGAAGAGCACCAGATTTATAATGGACTTGGTGATGCGGTGGCCAATGTCTGTGCCCGCAATATTCCGGTGCCGATTGAGATGGTCTGTGTTGAAGATCAGTTTGGTGAATCCGGAAAAGCTGATGATCTTCTTGAGAAGTACAAGTTGACAACAGGAGATATTCTTGAAAAAATTTATCTGGCTCTGCGCAGAAAGAATTGATGTCACGTTCTATTGCACATGAAAAGGATGATAAGTGATTGACAATTTTTTAACGCAGGGGAGACAGAGGTTATGGGCATGCCTAATTTTGGTGATATGATGAAGCAGATTCAGCAGGCTGGCGAAAAGATGCAGGATGTGCAGAAACAGCTCGAAAAGATAGTGGCCTATGGAGAGGCTGGAGGCGGGATGGTGAAGGTCAGCGTCAGCGGCAAGCAGAAAGTGCTTACTCTCTCGATTGATCCTGATATTATGGATGATCCGGAAATGGTTCAGGACCTGGTGCTGGCTGCCGTGAACAATGCGCTTGACGAGTCGGCCAAACTTGCACAGGAAGAGATATCCCGGGCGACGGGGGGGATGATTAATCCTGCCGATATGCTCAAGAACCTGAATCTCGGTAAATAGCACTCCATGCATTATAGCTCAGTCTCTATTGAAGCTCTGATTGATGAATTTGCAAAACTTCCCGGTGTGGGACGCAAAACCGCCCAGCGGCTTGCGATGCATATACTGCATGAGCCGAGAAGTGAAGCTGCAAAACTGGCTGAAGCCCTGCTTGAAGTAAAAGACAAGGTTATACGCTGTTCAGTCTGCCAGAATGTTACCGATATAGGCGCTGATCCCTGTGCTGTCTGTACAAGCAGGGCTCGAGACCGTTCGGTGATCTGCGTGGTGGAATCTCCGGTTGATATGCTCGCTTTTGAGAAAACCGGCTATTATAAAGGGCTTTATCATGTGCTTCACGGTGTTATTTCGCCGCTTGACGGCATAGGCCCGGATGATATAAAGGTTCGCGAACTCCTTGCCCGGATTTCCACTAATGATCCTTCGGAAGTCAAGGAGGTTGTGCTTGCTCTCAATCCAACTATTGAGGGCGAAACTACTGCTCTCTATCTCAGCAAACTTCTCAAGCCTCTCGGTATTTATGTTACCAAAATAGCACGGGGAATACCTGTAGGAGCGGAGCTTGAGTTTATTGACGAAGCAACACTTTCGCGGGCTATGGAAGGGCGTTCTGCTGTTTAAGCAATTCTCGATTTAACTCCACATTATGAGTTCAGAAAAAAATACAGTCTTGATCCTTGGGGGAGGACTGGCCGGTTTGACGGCAGCCAAGCGGTTGACGGATAAAGGGTTTCAGGTCAAGGTGCTTGAAAAGAGAGAGATTTTCGGAGGGAAGGTCTCGTCGTGGAAAGATGATGAGGGAGACTGGATTGAATCTGGCACGCACTGCTTTTTTGGAGCCTATACCGTGCTTTATGATCTTTTGAAGGAGATCAAAACCGATCATGCGGTTGTGTGGAAAGAGCACCAGCTGACCTATACTCTTACGGGCGGTGAGCGCTTCACCTTTAACACGTGGGATCTTCCCAGCCCGCTTCACCTGCTGCCCGCAATTGCGAAAAACGGCTATTTTACCCTTGGTGAGATGGCGGCGTTTTCGAAATCGCTGATTCCTCTGGCTCTGCAAAAGGAGCTCTATGCGCCGACACAGGACCACCTGACTTTTGCCGAATGGGCAGAACAGAAAAAGTTCGGCAAGCGTCTGATGGATAAGATGTTCCGCCCGATGGCTCTGGCTTTGAAGTTTATTCCTCCTGAAGAGATATCGGCCAAAATAATCCTTGATGTTACGGAGACTTTTTTCCGGCTTCCTGGTTCATCGCGTATGGGTTTTTTGAAAGGGGCTCCCCAGGAGTATATCCATCAGCCGCTGCTTGACTATTCGGCGTCGAAAGGGGCGGTTTTCAAGAACAGAACTGCTGTCGATGAGTTGCTCTATGACGGGGGTGAAATAAAAGGTGTTCAGCTGCGTAATGGCGAAATATTGACGGCTGACTACTATCTTTCTGCGCTTCCTATTCATAACCTGAACAGGGTGCTGCCGGTGAGCCTGAAAAAACATGACCGGTTTTTTGGTGGACTTGATAATCTTGATGCTGTGCCGGTGATTTCGGTGCAGATATGGTACGATAGGGAGATCGCTACGGATAATAACGTTTTGTTCTCTCCTGATGGTGTTATTCCTGTTTACGCAAACCTTGCACAAACGACACCTGATTACCGTACGCTCAGGGGTGTGCCTTTCAGCGGTAAAACCCGTTTCGAGTTTTGCGTTGCTCCGGCAAGAGCTCTCATGGGACTTTCGAAAGAGGAGATTATCCGTCAGGTTGATATGAGTGTGAGAAACTGCTATCCGGAAACTTCACGCGGTGCCAGGATTCTGAAGTCGACACTGGTAAAAATTCCGCACTCTGTTTATGCTCCAACCCCTTTCATGGAGCAGTACAGGCCTACTCAGACCACTCCGGTTCGCAATCTCTTTATTGCCGGTGGATTTTCTCAACAGCTCTATTACGACTCAATGGGTGGTGCCGTGATGAGCGCAAATATGGCCGTAGAGGGCATCGTGAGGGAAGCGGGGAAAAATAATCACTTGAAAACATAAAAGTGATTCTGGAAAGAGAGAGAAAATATTATCTTCAATTCCCTGATTCGATAGTATGAATTGAAAGCAGGCCCTTGTAGCTCAGTGGATAGAGCAGTAGTTTCCGAAACTAAAGGTCGGCAGTTCAAGTCTGCCCAAGGGCACAGAAAAGAGGCATTTCGGGGTGTGGCTCAGTTGGTAGAGTGCTGCGTTCGGGACGCAGAGGTCGTGGGTTCGAATCCCGCCACCCCGACTCCAGAGGCGATTACGGTTAGTTCCGTGGTCGCCTTTTTCCGTTTTCTTCATGCGGCCCTTTGTTCAGCATGAGTCAGTTGCCGAGACTATACCATAGCAGGAAGAAAGAGGATATCGTCATGAGAAGAAAGGTGGCTATGCCAAAAAAATTAGACCAGAAATTATTGGTATAGCGCCCCATTATTTTTTTGTTGTTGCAGATATGCAGAATGAGTGCAATCAGTACCGGCGCGGTTACTCCATAAAGCACTGCAGTATAGATCAATGCCTGAACAGGACTTATTCCTATGAAGTGAATAAGTAGGCCGATGACGAGTGAGAGGGCCATTGTTATGTAAAATCCGGGCGCCTCATTATACTTTTTGTCCAGACCTTCTTTCCAGCCGAACGTTTCGGCCATCATATAGCTTAATGCTCCTCCAAGAACCGGAATTGCAAGAAATCCTGTACCGATAACTCCCAGTGCAAATAAGAGATATGCCTGATCTCCTGCAAGCGGCCGCAGTGCACGGGCAGCTTCTTCCACCGTATTGATGGAATGGATACCGGCATTGAAGAGTACCGTTCCGGCGGCTAAGATTATAAAGTAGAAAACAACATTGGTAAAGAGCATTCCTCCTTTGACATCGGCTTCCATATCGGCAATAATTTTTTTGCCGACAAAGAGGTGCTTTTCTTGACGTTCTTCAACTTCCATTGAGGCCTGCCAGAAAAACAGATAAGGCGAAATTGTTGTGCCGAGAATGCCGACCAGCGTTATGAAGTATGCCTTGCTGGGTGTGAAGCTGGGCACAACGGTGTCTTTGAGGACTTGAAGCCAGTCGACACCGATAAGAAAGGGTATGATTATGTAGCTTATTAGGCTGATGCAGAGCCATTTGAGGATCATGGCTATTTTGTGGTATGACCAGAAAATGACGCTGTAAAGAATAAGCAGCGTGAAGAGTATTGAGAATGAAAATGCGGGAATAGCGGGGAATAACAGGTTTCCTACAGCACCCATTCCGGCAATGTCGGCTCCTATGTTAAGGGTTATCGAGGGGAAACTGATGAAGAGAATGGCATAGAGAAAGAATTTTGGATAATACTTTTTTATGGTTCCGGTGAGTCCGTGATTGGTTACCAAGCCGATACGGGCACTCATTTCCTGGATAGAAACCATTAAGGGGTAGGTGACAATGGCGCTCCAGAGCAGCTGAGAACCAAAGGCAGCACCAGCCTGGGTATAGGTTGCTATTCCTGAAGGATCATCATCACTTGCTCCAGTAATCAGGCCCGGTCCGAGGACCCCCCAGAACTTTTTGATGACTCCAGCTTTTTTAACGGTTGTCTTCATAGCTTATTAATAATCAACTTACAGGATGGATACAAGGCGGCAGATAAAAAAGAACTCTTTATATCCGCAGATGGCGATTATTTGAGCTTAGTGACACTATTGAAAAACTATAGATTGATTACGCTGTATTGTAGATTGCAATAGATGGATAAGCTCACTATGCCGGCTTATTTTTAAGGGATAACAGGTCTGGTTTGTTTAAACGTTCAGATCATGAAAAAAGCCTTGACTTCAGTTGGATTTGCTGGTCTTTCAGAAAGAGAAGCCGATGAACGTTTGGCATTTGACGGCTTTAATGAATTGCCATCTGCCCGGGGAAGGAGCATTTTTGTTACAGCATGGGAGGTGGTGCGTGAGCCGATGCTGCTTCTCCTGGTTGCGTGCGGAGCAGTCTATCTGGTGATTGGCGATGTGCAGGAGGCGCTGATGCTTCTTGGTTTTGTGTTTGTTGTTATGGGGCTTACCCTCTATCAGGAGCGTAAAACAGAAAATGCGCTTGAAGCGTTAAGGGATCTTTCAAGTCCCAGAGCCCTTGTGGTAAGAGATGGCGTAGAGAAGCGAATTGCTGGGCGGGATGTGGTAGAGGGTGATATAGTCATTGTCAATGAGGGTGATCGAGTTCCTGCTGATGCAGTGCTTCTCTCCTGCCTGAATCTTTCGGTCGATGAATCGTTATTGACGGGTGAATCTGTGCCTGTCAGAAAGTCTGATGATGAGCCTGCAGGAAATGGGGTGCATCCGGGCGGTGATGATCTGCCCTTTATATTTTCCGGTACCCTTGTTGTGCAGGGGCAGGGGATTGCCCGTGTTATTGCCACAGGGGTCAGTAGTGAAATAGGGAAAATCGGCAAGGTTTTGCAGTCTGTTGAGCATGAAGAGACGTTGCTGCAGCAGGAAACAAGGGGATGGGTGCGTCATCTGGCTTTTGCAGGGCTGTCGTTATGCGTGCTGGTGATTGTATGGTATAGCTTTGCACGCAGTGATATCTTGCAGGGCATACTTGCCGGGATCACTCTTGCAATGGCGATTCTTCCTGAAGAGCTGCCTGTTGTTCTGATGATTTTTCTTGCCCTTGGGGCATGGCGCATGTCAAAAAAACAGGTGCTGGCGCGACGTATGCCGGCGATTGAGACGCTTGGGTCGGCGACCGTTCTCTGTGTTGACAAAACGGGTACGCTGACGATGAACCGCATGAGGGTCAGTAGACTGTTTGCAGGGAGTGAAGCTGTTGCTATTGGCCCGGATCTGCAAGGCTCTTTGCCTGAAGTTTTTCATGAACTTATCGAATACAGTATTCTTGCCAGTCAGCTTGATCCTTTTGATCCCATGGAACAGGCAATCAAGCAGACCGGGAGTGACTACCTCCGAGAGAGTGAGCATCTGCATCATGACTGGACGCTTGTGCATGAGTATCCGTTATCGAAAGAGCTGCTTTCTCTGTCGCGCGTCTGGAAATCATCAGATGGCGGAGAGTATGTCATTGCGGCCAAAGGCGCTCCTGAGGCAATTATTGACCTTTGTCATTGTGAAGCTGATGAGATTGCGCGCCTCTCCACTCATATCGGCGCAATGGCGGAAAAGGGGTTACGGGTACTGGGTGTGGCAAGGGCCTTGAGCCAAAAACCGATATTGCCGGATAAGCAGCATGATTTTGTTTTTGAGTTTATAGGTCTTGTTGGTCTGGCTGATCCGGTGCGCCCTGCAGTGCCTTCTGCTATTGCCGAATGCTATAGTGCAGGGATTCGTGTGATCATGATTACGGGGGATTATTCGGGCACAGCTCGCAATATTGCCCGCCAGATAGGGCTGAACGGTGCTGATAGGGTTTTGACAGGTGCGGAAGTCGAGAGTATGACGGATCTGGAGCTTAAGGAAAAGATCAATGAAGTGAATATTTTTGCAAGGGTTGTGCCTGAGCAGAAGTTGCGTCTGGTGAAGGCGTTGAAGGCTAATGGAGAGATCGTTGCCATGACTGGGGACGGGGTAAATGATGCTCCGGCGTTGAAAGCAGCCAACATTGGAATAGCTATGGGCGGCAGGGGAACTGATGTGGCAAGGGAGTCAGCTTCGCTGGTGCTGCTTGATGATGATTTTTCATCGATTGTGGCAGCGGTTTCGATGGGGCGCAGGATTTTCGATAATATCCGGAAAGCAATTGCCTATATTTTTGCGATTCATATTCCTATTGCGGGTATGTTGCTTATCCCGGTACTGTTTCACTTTCCGCTGGTTCTTTTGCCTGCACATATCGCTTTTCTTGAACTGATCATTGACCCGGCCTGTTCAATTGTATTTGAAGCTGAACAGGAGGAAAAAGATGTTATGAGGCGTCGGCCCCGTAACTCCAGGGAGCCCCTTTTCAGTCGGCAGACCGTTGCTGTCAGTATAATGCAGGGCGTTATTGTTCTGGGTGTTGTTCTGGGTGTTTTTTTGTACTCCCTCAACAGGGGAGATAGTGAGTCGGAAGTACGGGCATTGACATTTACAACGCTGATTATTTCAAATCTTGCACTGATTCTGACTAACCGGTCATGGAGCCGCACATTTATCGCAACACTGCGTTCTTACAATTATGCGTTGCTGCCATTACTGGCAGGTGCGGTTCTTTTGCTTGCGATTGTGCTCTATGTTCCCTTTTTTGTCACGTTATTCAAGTTTTCCAGCATGCATCCCCTTGATCTTGTTCTGTGTTTTCTTGCCGGGGCTGCAAGTGTGCTCTGGTTTGAGGCACTGAAATGGTTTGGCTTTGTTAGAAAGAACATCCAGGCTGGGTGAGCTACTGCGCGATGCCTGCTTTCAAAAGGAGCGGCAGGTGGTCGGAGTAACCGCCTTTATATTTTCTTTTTTCATAGGTAGCATAGGGCCTTTTGCCGGATTCGTCAAGCATTTTTGAAAACGAGAAGCAGCGGAAAGCACTCTTTCGAACATAAAGGCCTTTGTTGTCGAGCATGCCGGAGGAGAGGAGAATCTGGTCGATGTGCTGCCACTTGTTATGGAAGGAGAAACTTCCAATTCCCTCATAGCCGCTCCAGCAGTTGTAGAGGAACTCTCTGCCGTTTGCTTTAACCTTTGCAGCATCATCTGTTGAACCAAGCACCTCTTTCAGTGAGCGGTTTTCTGGCTCGTCATTGAAATCGCCCATGACAATGATATCGGCAGCAGGGTTTCCAACACGCAGGCTGTCGAGAATATGCCTTGTTACTGTTGCTGCCGAAACCCGCTTGCGCTCCGTCCATTGGGTATCAAAGGAGCGTGATGGCCAGTGGTTCAGGATAACGTGAAATGGGTGGCCTGAAGCAGAAAATCCGGCGACAATGATCTTTCTTGTCGGCCTGTCTTCCATTGGTACGGTGTATGCTTTCGAAGCTATTGAATGAAGCGTTTGAGGGTTATAGGCCAAAGCAACATCGATGCCTCTCGGATCGGATGACTCATAGTATATGGTTTTGTAGCTGATACCGCTTAATGGAGAGAGAGTCCCCTTCAAGACACGTTCGTTTTCCACTTCCGCAAACCCAACGATATCCGGATACTTCCTGTAGTCGGGGTGCGCCTGTATTGCCGAAAAAGTATGGCGGATGCGCATCTGTTTCAGGAGGAGTTTTTTTTCTGTCCAGTTCATGCTCCCATCCGGAGTGAAGTCATCGTCATCGGTTGCCGGATCATTGCCAGGATCGAAAAGATTCTCAACATTCCACCAGATAAAGAGCACGTTTTTTTCAGACTTTGGATTGCCTGTGGCAGGGCAGGAAATACAGGATGCGATGCTGAAAAAGAGAAAAACAAAAGAGAGTAATTTTCGCATAACCTCGTTCTATTTTTTCTGAACCATTATGATGCTCTATCAGCCACTCTTGGACAGCGTATCCATGATCGCACACATGAGAAAAATCGCTAAGGCAGTCATGAAGGAAATGATAACTGATTTTAATTTAGAAAAAGATAATTTATGCGTAATATTTGACCTACAATCCATTCAGGTTTCCTGAGAAAGAACCAGATATTCTTGAAGTAGGTTGGTATAAAAGTTAATTCTTTTGATGTGTGTACTTAGTGAGACGGTGTTTTTTCCTTAACGAGGGAGTTCAGTTAAATGACCTGTCTGTTTGCCTTAAGGTATGGGCTCTCATGCTATGTATTTGTATTTTAGTTTTGTAACTTATTCGGGATTTTTCAGCTGTGAATATTTTATTATCCAACGATCCGGAAACCAGTATGACCCAGAAGAGCGGTGTCAAGGAACAGGCGAAAGATATCCTTGAAGAGACCCTTGACAAGGAGGCGGTTATTGTGTTGGCAAGGATTTCTGAAGAGATGCAGCTGCTGTTTACGGCTCATCCGGAACCATCAAAGGCTGACGTTGAACGGATTGTGACCGGTTTTTTTCTTGAAAACGGAAAATCGGAACAGTTCATTGATGACTGGATCAAGACATCCGGAGAGTACAGCCGAACCAGAGGGCTTAGTGTGCAGGATCAGCCGAAAGCCATGCTTTCAGACCTTGGGGTGTTCAGGTTTATGAGCTTTTTGAAAGATAAGGGACTTACAGATGATCAAATTACCATTGTGCTTACCGGAGCGGTTGAACAGGCAGCTTCCGATAATGAAGGGTAGTTTGAATAAATAAATTTAAGAGGCTAAGCACGGTAACCGGCCGTGATAGCAAATCACAATAAAAACAGTTTACATGAACAAGACGACGCAGCTTTACGAAGGCAAGGCTAAAAAGGTTTTTTTAACGGAAGACAGCAACCTGGTCATACAGGAGTTCAAGGATGACGCGACTGCTTTCAATAACAAGAAAAAAGGCACTATTGCAGACAAGGGTGTTGTGAACAACTCTATTTCCTGCAAGCTCTTTACTTTGCTTGAAAAAGAGGGCATACATACCCATCTGGTTGAGAAGCTTTCCGATCGCGATATGCTTTGCCGCCACCTTGATATTATAAAGGTTGAGGTTGTGGTCCGCAATATTGCCGCCGGTTCACTGGTGAAGCGGTACGGGTTTGCAGAAGGAACTGTGCTTGCAAAACCCATAGTAGAGTTCTATCTGAAGGATGACGATCTGGATGATCCATTGATGAATGAGTCTCATGCAGTTGCGCTTGGTGTCGCAACCCTTGAGGAGCTTGCTGTTCTGAAAAACCGTGCAGAAGCTATTAATGCGGTGCTCAAAAAGTTTTTTGCGGACAGAAAACTGAAGCTTGTTGATTTCAAGCTCGAGTTCGGGCGGCACAATGGCGAAATTCTTCTTGGTGATGAGATAAGCCCTGATACCTGCCGGTTATGGGATCTTGAAACCAATGAAAAACTGGATAAGGATCGTTTCCGCTTTGACCTTGGCGGTGTAGAGGATGCTTACAGTGAAGTTCAGAGAAGGGTGCTCGAGCTCGATTGAGGCTGAAATTACTGAAGAGAGGGAGGTTGAATGCTTGAGTCTGCGATTGCTTATCTGCAGCATGCTGATCCGTTTTCGATCTATCTGTTTCTTTTTCTGATTGCCTTTTTTGAAAATATAGTGCCGCCGATTCCTGGTGATGTGCCTGTTGCTTTTATAGGTTATCTGATCTATTCAAGCGGGATCACTTTTGCCGGGGCTTTATTCTGGGCTTCTGCGGGCTCGACGGCCGGCTTCATGGTTGTGTATCTGCTCAGTAAATATCTAGGCATGAAGTTGTATGCCGAGGGAGGTACATCGGTTGAGAACTGGCTGTCAAAAAGTGCTCATAAGTTTTTCCCTCCTTCCGATATGGATCTTCTCCGCCGGAAATTTTCTGCTCATGGTTATGCTGCTGTGCTGGTAAACCGCTTTCTGTTTGGCTCCAGGGCAGTTATTTCAGTCATGTCAGGGTTGATGGATCTTAGAACCCCGTTAGTCTTTCTTGCTGCAGCCATAAGCGCTACCGCATGGAATGTACTCTTGCTGTACGGTGGATTTTTACTGGGAAGCAACTGGAAGCAGATTGGCGGTTATGCAGCTCTGTACACTGTTCCAGTATCGATTATATTTGTTCTTCTTCTTTCTTTTTCGGTATGGAAGTTTTTCAGGGAAAGAAAGCGCGAACATGAATAATTTTTTTTGTTATTATCACCCGACCCTTAAACTGCACCTTTTTTATTAATTCGCGAGAATTTTGTTGACCTGCCATGGCAAAAGACTTAAAAATGTATCCTGCGGAAAAAAAAGGCGAGCTTCTTCAGCTTGCCACCATTGATGAACTCAATGAGATGGCCCGTCAGGTACGACGGGATATTATCAGAATGCTTGCCAGGGCCAATTCCGGTCATACGGGAGGTTCCCTTGGTATGGCTGATATTTTTACAGCGCTCTATTTCAGGGTGCTTCAGAAGGATCCGCACCACTTCTGGCAGAGTGATGATCAGGACCTTGTTTTTCTTTCCAATGGACACATTGCTCCTGTATGGTACAGTGTGCTTGCCCGTTCAGGCTATTTTCCTCTCAGCGAGCTGAACTCCCTGCGCGAGATCGGCTCATACCTGCAGGGACATCCGGCCTCCGAGGCCAGGCTTCCCGGTATCAGAATCGCTTCAGGCTCACTGGGTCAGGGTCTTTCTGCTGCAGTCGGAGCTGCACTTGGCCTGCGTATTGACGGCAATGATCGTGATGTGTTCTGTCTGATGGGAGATGGCGAGTGCCAGGAAGGACAGATCTGGGAAGCTGCCATGAGTGCCTCCCATTACGGGCTTGGCAAACTTATCGGTATTGTTGACTGCAATAATGAGCAGATCGACGGTGAGGTCAACGATATTATGCGCGTTGAACCATTTGCTGATAAGTGGCGCTCATTTGGCTGGGATGTCTATCATTGCGATGGAAACGATATTGAGGATTTTGCAAGTACTGTTGAAGCTATCAGGGCTGATGAAAATCGCACAAGACCATCGGTTGTGCTTGCCGTAACCATTATGGGTAAAGGTGTTCCGTTTTTTGAAGGGACTATGCCGGACAAGTCTAACTGGCACGGAAAGCCGCCGTCAAAGGGTGATGCTGAGAAAGCACTCGCCATCCTTACGGAGACCGTATTCGGTGACTTTTAGGCTGCCAGGGATTTAGTGCAGATTCTGGCGGGTACATACAAAGGGCGCAAAATCAGGAGCTCATCGTCTCAGGCAATACGTCCCTGCAGCAGCCGTGTGAAAAAGTCTCTGTTTGATATTCTTGAGGGGAGAATAGACTTTGAAGGGGTTTCTGTTCTCGATGTGTTTGCAGGGTTCGGTTCTCTTGGTTTTGAGGCGTTGAGCCGTGGTGCAGGTTTTGTTTGTTTTGTTGATCAGCATGTTGATGCACTCAAAGCTTTAAAGTCTACAACCCTTCAGTTAGGTGTTCAGGATCGTATCAAGATTGTGAATTCGGATGTTTCTGCATTTCTTGGTCGTGCTGTAGAAGCATTTGATCTTGTCTTTTGTGATCCACCGTATTCCTGGCCTGATTACAACCTGCTGATTGAAAAAATTGTCGGAGGGAAACTGCTTGCAGAAGAGGGCTTTCTGCTTATCGAGCATAGTACTCATATTGATTTCAAGCAGTCGCCGTATTACTCTTTTCACAGGGATTATGGTATGACAAGAGTTACTTTTTTTCAGCACTGAACAATTATTGCTGCCGATGAAACAGAAAGCCATATACCCGGGGACGTTCGATCCCTTCACCAATGGCCATCTCGATGTCCTTGAACGTGCGCTTAATATTTTTGAGGAAGTCATTGTCGTCATTGCGGCAAACAGTAATAAACATGCACTGTTCAGCGCTGAAGAGAGGCTTGGAATGATCAGGGAGGTTATTGCCGATTATTCCACCGTGAGTGTTGAGATGCTGCATGACGGGCTTCTTGCTGATTATGCCCGACAGTTAGGCGCAAGGGCCATTGTCAGGGGCGTACGGCAGGTCAAGGATTTTGAGTATGAGTTTCAAATGTCGCTTTTGAACCGCCAGCTCTATCCTGAGGTTACAACGGTGTTTTTGATGCCGAATGTCAAATACACCTATGTCGCTTCGTCGATTATCAAGGAAGTGGCTTTGCTGGGTGGGGATGTCAGTAAATTTGTGCATCCATGTGTTCTGGAAATGCTGCATCATAAACGAGATGAACAACAATAAATAAATCATTAATAACCATTCGAAATGTCGACAACGCATATTCTTGAAGAAAAATATCTGACACGCAGGGTTCTCAGCATGCAGGAGTCGCAGACCATGCGAATCAGCAATCTTGCCGCTACAATGAAGGCAGAAGGCAAGGATATTGTCAGCCTTTCAGCAGGTGAGCCGGATTTTCCAACTCCTGACAATGTTAATCAGGCTGCTATTGCAGCCATAAATGCAGGGTTTACCCGATATACTACCAATTCCGGTATTCCTGAGCTTAAACAAGCCATTCTTGCGAAGTTCAGGCGTGATAATGATCTGGAGTTTCAAACAAACCAGATAATTGTCAGCAACGGAGGAAAGCAGACTCTTGCCAATACCTTTCTTGCGCTTTGTCAGGAGGGTGATGAGGTGATTGTTCCTGCACCATATTGGGTGAGTTTTCCCGAAATGGTTCGTCTCGCCAGTGCTACTCCGGTTATTGTCCATACCACGCTGGAAAATGAGTATAAAATGACTCCGGCGCAGCTTGAAGCTGCCATTACCCCGAAAACCAAGGTGCTTGTCCTCAATTCGCCATCGAATCCGACAGGATCGGTGTATAGTGAAGATGAGGTGCGTGCACTGGTTAAGGTTATTGAAGGACGCGGGATTTTTGTCGTGTCTGATGAAATGTATGATATGATCGTTTATGGCGATGTCCGTCCTTTTTCTCCAGCAAGGATTCCTGCTATCAAGGATTGGGTTATCGTCAGTAACGGCGTATCGAAAACCTATGCCATGACCGGCTGGAGAATCGGTTATCTTGCCGGACCGAAATGGCTTATTGACGCCTGTGACAAGATACAGTCGCAGACAACATCGAATCCGAATGCTATTGCCCAGAAAGCTGCTGTTGCGGCTCTGACAGGGGATCAGGGGATTGTGGAAGAGCGCCGTGCAGAATTTGAAAAGCGTCGTGATTATATGTATCAGGCTCTTAACAGTATTCCCGGTTTCAAAACAGCCCTGCCGAAGGGAGCTTTTTATATTTTCCCGGATGTCAGCGGAGTGTTTGGCCAGACCTTTAACGGAGTGGTCATGAAGGATTCTGCAGATGTTGCCGAATATCTTCTGAAAGTGCATCATGTTGCCACAGTTCCAGGAGATGCCTTCGGTGCTCCTGAAAACCTGCGTCTTTCCTATGCGGCCTCAATCTCCTCACTGGAGGAGGCGATAAACCGTATCAGGAGAGCGTTTAAATAAGCGCGGATGCTCAAAGTCCGACGGAGCAGGCTCTATACCCTATGGTTCAGCTGGTATTCCCGCCGGCAGTTCAAGCGGTATTTTAACTCGGTACGCGTTTTTATGCAGGCCGGAGTACGGGAGATGAATCCCCGTATTCCGGTTATTTTTTATGCCAACCATGCCTACTGGTGGGACGGGTTCTGGTCGCAGCTATGCACCGAAGAATTTTTTCATCAGAACCTGCATATCATTATCGAGTATCAGCAGTTAAAGAAACATCGGTTTTTTACCCGTATTGGTGCTTTTTCCATCGATCGGTCCCGCCCGAGAAGCGTGCTCGATACGCTTCGTTATGCTGCTGATCTGATCACGGCTGATAGTGATCGTCAAAATGCCTTGTGGATTTTTCCCCAGGGTAAGATTGAGCCTGTTGACCAGCGGCCACTTCTTTTTTTAAAAGGGACAGCATCCATTGTTTCACGCGTTCTTGAGAAAACCCCTTCGATTTACCTTGTTTCAGTTGTCAGTCGGATTGAATATCTTGGTGAACAAAAACCTGAGCTGTCACTCTCTTTTTTGGAGCCCCGGTTGCTCACCAGGGATGAATATTCAAATGCTGATGATTTGACCGCTTACATGCAGGGGACGACGGAGCGGCACCTTGACGAGCTTGGTGGCAAGATCAGGAAGGGACGGCTGGATGAAGCCCTGACTCTGGTTAAAGGAAGGGAATCAATAAACAAGCGTATGGAAGCGGTTACGCGTTTTTTTGGTCTTGAAAAACGGGAGAAAGTTATACATGGAAAACGGTAGTGTTTCATGTTTCAGAATTAAAAAAACATAATCTTTTATGAGTAATGTTATATGCAGTTGTCTTTTAGGTGATAATGCAAAGGTCAGGCTGCGGCTTTCACAATTGCTGCATAGTGAGATGGAGGCGATATACGGGGCAGTTACTGAAGAGGTTGTGGATGATATCTGTGAGGTTGAGCTGCAGGGCTGCCGCCGTGAATTTTTTCTCAACAATACCGGTATCCCTTTCACTATAGGTATGCAGGTTATTATTGAGTCTGATGGCGGGTATGATTTTGGCGTTGTTTATTCCATAGGGCAGATTGCCCGCAAAAAGTTTCAGCTGAAAGGCCTGGATAAAAATGGCACTGAGTGTACTGCGGTGTTGCGAATTGCCGATGAGAATGACAATCTGGCAATTTTTGAACTGAAAAAACGGCAGTCGGAGATTCGTGAGGTTTGCCAGAGCAAGATTAAAAAGCATGAACTTGATCTGAAACTGGTTGATGTAGAGTTGCGGATGGACCAGCAGAAACTGTCGGTTTACTATACCTCCTCACATCGCGTTGATTTCAGGACTCTTGTTCGTGATTTGGCAGGGGAGTTCAAGGCAAGAATCCAGATGGTGCAGATCACAACTCGTGAAGAGGCCAGAAGGGCAAATGCGTTTGGGCCGTGCGGCTGTCTTTTGTGCTGTTCGAGCTGGCTGCCGAAGATCCACGCGAATCCGTTTTCTGAAAAATCTCAATATTCCGAATCCAACGGAAATGATAACCATGCCTTTAATGTCACAGGAATATGCAACCGCCCGAAATGCTGCCTTGGTTATTCGAAACATGAGAAGGGGTGTCATGCGCAGCCAGCTGCCCAGATAGCTCTTCCTCCGGTAGGAAGCAGGGTGAATACTCCAGAGGGAGCTGCAGTTGTTGAAAATGTTGATGCCCAGAAAAACCTTGTCTACCTTCGCTACCAGAAGAGCGATCAGACTCGCAGGATCCCCCTTGAGAAGTTCAATGCCATGTTTGTAAAAAAATAGGTCCATTTCAGTATGCTTCAGTTTAAAAGAACTCTGGTCACAACGGCGCTTCCATACGCCAATGGACCGGTTCATCTCGGTCACCTGGCAGGCGTTTACCTCCCTGCAGATATTTATGTTCGATATAAAAGACTCAAGGGTGAGGATGTCATTCATATCGGCGGTTCTGATGAACACGGTGTCCCTATTACCATTACGGCTGAGAAAGAGGGTATTTCCCCCAAGGATGTTGTGGATAGATACCATGCCATGAACGTTGATGCGTTCTCGCGGTGTGGTATTTCGTTTGATTATTATGGACGAACAACTTCTGAGCTTCATCATAAAACGGCACAGGAATTTTTTCTAGAGATTGAGAAGAAAGGAATTTTTACCAAAAAGACTGAAAAGCTTTTCTTTGATCGCAAAGCTGACCGCTTTCTTTCGGATCGCTATGTTACCGGTACCTGCCCTATATGCAATAACGGGGAGGCTAACGGTGATCAGTGTGAACAGTGCGGCACCCATTTAAGTCCGCTTGAACTTATCAACCCGAAAAGCAAGCTTTCCGATGCGACACCGGAGCTGCGCGAAACCATGCACTGGTATTTTCCCCTTGGGCGCTTCCAGAAACAGCTTGAAGAGTATGTAGACAGCCATGAGGATGACTGGCGGCAGAATGTGCTGAATTACAGCCGCACATGGCTTAAACAGGGATTGAACGACCGGGCTATAACCCGTGATTTGAGCTGGGGTATCAAGGTGCCTCTCGACACGGCGGAAGCTGCAGGCAAGGTGCTCTATGTATGGTTCGATGCCGTGCTCGGATATATTTCGTTTACAAAAGAGTGGGCAGAAAAACGTGGGCAGGGTGATCGCTGGAAAGAGTACTGGCAGGATCCCGAAAGCCGCCTCATTCACTTTATCGGCAAGGATAATGTCGTGTTTCATACGCTGATGTTTCCTGCTATTCTCATGGCATGGAACGAAGGGCTGGAGAGCGGGCGCTATAATCTTGCCGATAATGTGCCCGCATCGGAGTTCATGAATTTCGAAGGAAGAAAGTTTTCAAAGTCAAGGAACTATGCGGTCTATCTTGGTGAATTCCTTGAAAAATTTCCGGCAGATACCCTGCGCTACAGTATTGCAATGAATTATCCTGAAAACAAGGATAGTGATTTCAGCTGGCAGGATTATCAGAACAGGACGAATGGTGAACTGGCCGATACTCTCGGGAATTTTATCAAGCGGGCGGTTGATTTTACCAATGCCCGTTTTGATGGAGAGGTGCCCTGTGAGTCTACCCAGGAAGATTGGGACTCTCTTGGCATTAACTGGCAGGATACCCTTCGCCAGCTTGACATGGCGTTTGAAGAGTTTCACTTCAGGGAAGCGACCTCTCTTGGCATGGAGATAGCCAGAGCCGCCAACCGGTTTCTTACAGAATCAGAACCATGGAAAGTAATCAAGGTTGACCGAGATGCAGCGGCCAGAGCTATGGCTCTTTCACTGAACCTTTGTCATGCGCTTGCTGTTGCACTCTATCCGGTCATACCTGAAACCAGTGACCGGATTTATGCGA
>Ga0118677_10002545_pt1 | contig 36517 bp, 23 predicted proteins | sample AliMusrvi5mmetaG_FD_86154 | JGI IMG/M metagenome (GOLD analysis project Ga0118677, IMG submission 86154)
TGTAAATAAAGGGCGAAACGAGGATCGCATCCCCCAAAATAGCCGATTTCACCCCCGAACGGGTAAAGACGGGTTAATCCGTCGCGAATCAAAGTCGCCAGCAACACATTGACGATGGAGCCTCCGTTACCCGCCCGAGTTTCATCTTGACGGTATTCCCCACCTGATTGATCATGCCTGCCAATTTAATCGCGAGTGATCATGAATGTATTATTAGTAGCTGGGGTGGGGGAACGTCCGGAAGCCCATCTTTTCCCGGAATTGGCCGCCCGGGGCATCCACGTCAAACTCCTTTGCGATACCCGCTCTCCCTACTTTGATCCCCTGAAGGAAATGGGATTTCCCATGACCCATTTTGTCATGAAGGCCCGGATTGACCTGGCGGCCATTCGGTTTATCCGGCGGACTCTCCATGAAGGGGCTTATGACATTCTCCACGCCTTTAATAGTCGGGCGCTTTCCAATAGCCTGATGGCGTCCCTGGGAATGAACATTAAACGGATCGGGTTTTGCGGCACCATGGGCCATCTCAACCGCTGGGATCCCTCCGCCCGCCTGGCTGTTCTAAGTTCGCGGGCGGATCGGATTGTCTGTGTCTCCGAGGCCGTGAAACAGTACCTGCGAACTCTGGGCGTTCCCGAGCGTCGCCTCGTTACCGTTTATGCCGGTCATGATCCCGCCTGGTTTTCCGCGGCCCCCCGTTCCGCGCTGCGGGAGTTCGGTGTCCCGGATAATGCCGTTGTGATTGCTTGTACGGCGCGGACCCGTCCGATTAAGGGCGTGCCCATCCTTATGGAGGCGGTCCGCCGACTGGCACCTGATCTTCCTCTTCATGTTCTGCTGATCGGGCAGAATGACGATGCCGAGGTCTGTGAACTTCTGGGTGACAGTGTGTTACGTGAAAGGATTCACCTGACCGGCTTCCGGATGGATGCGCCAGCCTTGGTGGGGGCCTGTGATCTGTTTGTGATGCCGACGCTCCGGAATGAGGGGCTGTCCAAGGCCGTGGCGGAGGCCATGTGCCTCGCCGTTCCCTCCGTCATCTCCGCTGTTGGCGGTATGGTCGAACTCGTTGACGATGGCAAGACCGGCTTAATTGTCCCGCCGGGTGATCCCCAGCGACTCGCCGAAGCCATTCGAAAGTACGCTACCGACCCGCTGATGCGGAAGCAACATGGCCTCGCCGCCAGGGAACGTCTTATCGCTTCTTTCTCATTCGCCCAAATGACCGATCAGATGATTGCGATGTATAAGTCCCTTGTTGTGTAACGATATCCAATGAGCGTTCTCAGAAAACATGTCTATTTGCCTTACCTTCTGGTGACGATGACATTATTGGCCGCGGCGGTGTTCATCTATCCCCACGATTCGGCTATCTTTCGAACTTTTCAGGTCTTCTCCAACCGGGCCGGTAAATTCCATGTTGTCAGGGAAATCCTCGAAATGTTCCGGCCCTTTGGTCAGGGGGACGTGGTCCTTTTGATCGCTGTGGGGATAGGACTCTGCGGTTCGCGTCGCCGTGCCCTGCACATTCTGCTGGCGCTGGCCGTGATGTCCATCCTGATCTGGCCGGTCAAGGTCGGGGTTGGCCGCGAGCGACCGGCGTTCAAGAATTATCAGTCCTTCCCCAGCGGGGATGCCGCCACGGCGGCGGCTTTTGTGACTCCGTTGGCGACGATTTCTCCCTGGATGTTGCCTGCGGCTGCGCTGATTACCGGGGGCGTTGCCTCGGAGCGGGTATACTATGGCCGTCACTATGCCAGCGATGTTTTGACAGGAGCCGCTTTCGGAGTTCTTTCCGGTGCGCTGGCCCTGGTTATCCTCCGCCGCTGGCGTTGGGTGCCCTCCCGTCGCTGGTTTGCTGCCGCTGGTATTTTGATCCTGACATTTGCTTTGGCGACGCTGTTCCGTCCCCACGGGCCATCATACCTGCTCGATGTGCTTCGCATTTGGGGGCCGCTGGGTGGATTCCTGATCCTGGCCCGCCTGATACCCGTTGGCCAGCGAACGTGCAAGACGTCTTTTGCCGGGGGAGTTGGATTCAGAATGCTTTTGGCTTCGGGTTTTATTGCCGGTTGTGTGATGGTGATCATACCCTGGTTTTTGCCTCTGTTTGGTCTGCGAATTCCCCTCGTGGCAATCGGCCTGATTATCCTGTCGATGGTCCGAACCCTTGGGCGGTTGCCCTGCCGAAAACAACAGAAGACGGTCTTGGCGGTAACGGTTTCCGGTATCGCCTGTGTAATGTTGGCCATAGGAACGGCGCTGCTTCCCGCCCTTGTGGCTTTCAGGGCGTCGGTACTCACCTTTTAACCTAAAAACGGCAGTTCAACTGCTCCGCAGTTGATGCTGCTCTGTATAGGTTTAATTGCAAAATTGTTGACATTTTATGTTACCCATAAGATTATATAGGTGTTTGTGTATGCTTTTTCAGGGAGTTTATTATGCCAGACAATGCGCTGTTTGCTGTCGATGAATTAAGTGTCTATGTCCCTATGTATGTTAGACTTAGGGAAGAACTTCGTAAAGTGATCGATGCGAAATCTTCCGGTGAGGCGATGCCCACGATTGCCGCGATCAAGAAGCAGTTTGATGTTTCCCAACCCACGGTCGAACGGGCTATTCAGGATTTACGGGCTGAAGGACTTATCACCTCGCGGCGGGGCAGCGGAATCTATGTCACCAAGCAGGCCAGCCTCATTCATACCGGCGTGGTGTTTGATAACGATATTCTTGATCTCGAAGTTGGCGATTTCTACCGCTATTTGCTCAAAGCGCTTCAATCCCTTAGTGGCGGCACCTCGATCATGCTGCGCCATTACATTGCCGACCTGCTTGAGAGTACCGAACAGGATCGCCATTCCGCAGTGCGTCATGATTTGCGCAACAACCGCCTGGATGTCCTGATTATTTTGGGTGCCTACTGGCAGGAACCGCTGCGATCCAAGATTCCGGTCATTGGTTTTGGCTATCTTCCCCACACCACTCACCGGGTGCATATTGACCATAAGGCCGCCGTGTGCCAAGGGGTGGAGACACTAGTTGGGCAGGGCTGCCGGCGTATCGCCTTCTTCGGACCGATTGTTCCGCCACGTGTTCAAAGTGAAACTCAAGCGTTTGAGCAATCTCTGTCTGCCCATGGTCTCGTGTCACGGTCTGACTGGATTCTGCAAGTAGGCGGCTGGGGAGCATCGGAAGCCATTCGGAGCGGGGCAAAGGCACTCAAGACGATCTGGCAGGGATCCGGCGAAAAACCTGATGGCGTGGTGTGTGTGGACGAGTATGCCACCCGTGGCCTTGTGGAGGCCGCTTCGGAAATGGGGATTACCCTGGGCCGCGAATTGAATGTCGTCAGCCATGCCACCAAGGGTTCGGCGCTTCTGGTGCAAGCCCCGCTCACACGCATTGAGTTTGACCCGAAGGATGTCGCCCGTGAGATGATTTCGCTTATTGGCAAGATTACGGAGGGCAAACCGACCGAGGCCGATATTTTTGTTCCGCCCAGTGGAAATTGAAAATAAAAACAACGATAAGGAAAACACATGCGCAATCGATGGATATATTCAGGGATAATTTTTGTGTCTGCCGCTGCATTCAGCGTCTGGGCTGACGTTACCCTGCCGGCGATATTCTCCGATCATATGGTGCTTCAGAAATCAAAGGCCGTGCCCATCTGGGGCAAGGCGGAACCCGGAGAGAAAGTGAAGGTCAGCGTTGCCGGATCAAAAGCGGAGACCCTGGCAGGTGCCGATGGCACATGGAAGATCGCGCTTGATTTGGGCAAGGCTGCCGAAGGGCCGCATACGGTTGTCGTGGAAGGGAAGAACCGGCTTGAAATCGGAGACGTGCTGTTTGGCGAAGTCTGGGTTTGTGCCGGCCAATCCAACATGGGGTATCCGATGCTCGATACCGAATTGCACTCCAGGGAAGAAGTTCCCCAATGCGCCAATCCCAAGTTGCGCACGTTCATCATTACCAAACCGGGCGAATTTGACCTTCTTAGCGGTACGGAGCAAAAGGGAATCGAAGGCAAATGGGTGTTAGCCTCGCCCGAGAATGCCAATCTTTTTTCCGGTGTCGGATATTATTTCGGCAAAAAACTGCATCTGGAACTCGGTAAGGTGCCCATCGGCCTTGTCAATACCGCTGTTGGAAACACCTCCATCGAGCAGTGGATGAGCAACGACATGATCGGCCGCGATCCCGCCCTGTTGGCCAAGGCCAACCGTGAGAAGCATGCCTATCTTGATTATCCTGAATTAACCGAAAGGTATTACCAGGCCTATGTGGAATGGCAACGTAAGTTTGGACGGGAGGATAAGAAGGCCAACCCGCGCCGCTTCTCCTCGGTCGATATCCCGCCCCAGCGTGTGGCGGCCTCTTCCGATCCCGTCGATCCCGCAAGCTTTGCGGCCCCGCAGGCTTCATCTGAAGGCTGGAAGCCGGTCAAATTGCCCGGCCTTGCCTCTGATCTGGGTCTGCCCGACTCCGGTGCCATCTGGTTCCGGAAGACGGTCTCCCTTCCTGCGGAAATGGCGGGGAAGGACTGCGAGGTAACGGGCGGAAGTATGATGGAATCCGTGGCGGCCTTCTGGAATGGTGAGCCCATTGGCTATAACCATCCCCGCGCGGTGGTCGGTTGGAGTTTCCCGGTTCCTGGGAAGTGGGTCAAGACAGGTGAAAACGTCATCACGATCCGGTTGTTCTCGCCGGTTGGTAAACTCGGGTTTAACAGCGGCCCGGCGGCCCTGCATCTGGGCTCGATTCCTCTGGCCGGCGACTGGCTGGCCAAGGTGGAATTTGCCTTGCCGGCGCTTTCGGCGGAAGCCCGCGATGCCTTGAAAACGATTCCGCCGTTCCCGAACCGGCCTGAAGGTGGCCATATTGCCGGAGTTTGTTTCCAGAACAGAATGCGATCCGTCATTCCCTATGGCATGCGTGGCGTGATCTGGTATCAGGGCGAGAATAACGCCAGCGGGGTGTCTGCTGACAACCGGAAACATTTTTCAATGTTGATCGAAGACTGGCGGAGCAAATGGGGGCTGGGTGATTTCCCGTTCTACTACTGCCAGTTGCCCAACTATTATGATAAGAGCAGCCAACTGGTGGAAGGGGGAGGCTGGATCAGCTTCCGTGAAATCCAGGCCCAGTCGCTGGATATTCCCAATACCGGCATGGCGGTGTTGATCGATACGGGTGAGGCCAAGAACCTGCATCCGCGCAACAAGAAGGATCCCGGGGAACGTCTGGCCGCCATCGCCCTCGCGAAAACCTATGACCGGAAAATTCCCTATTCCGGCCCGGTCTATGAATCCCTGAAGATCGAGGCCGGCAAGATTCGCCTGCGCTTCCAACATACCAATGGCGGACTTGTGGCAAAGAAACTGCCTAACGAATATGTGGTCACAACAGAAGGCCCAGCCATCCAGACGGCGCCCCTTGTGTTCAACAGTCCCAAAAGTGAATTGCAGGGTTTCTCCGTTTGCGGAAAAGACCGGTATTGGACCTGGGCCGATGCCCGAATTGACGGTGATACGGTGGTCGTGGAAGCTGCCAATGTACCCGAGCCGGTGGCGGTGCGATATGCCTGGGCGGCCAACCCAACCTGTAATTTATACAATGGCGCAGGCTTCCCTGCCTCACCTTTCAGGACCGATAACTATTAGAACAACACGTTCTCAAGAAGGATGAGTTTTATATGACGGAGCGTAGACAGGAAAGCGATTGTCTTTTTGTGGCATCCAACGGCAATGATGCCTGGTCGGGAGAACAGTGTGAGCCGCAAGCCGGAGGCCGCAATGGCCCCCTTGCCACCCTCGAACGAGCCCGCGATCTGTTGCGTGACGGCCAGGGAAGAATCCGGAAAGTTGTTGTCCGTGGCGGCAGGTATCCATTGTCCTCCCCACTTGTATTTGAACCTTGCGATTCCGGGACGGACTCCACACCTGTGATCTACAGTGCCTATCCCGGCGAGACCCCCATTTTGAGCGGTGGCGAACGCCTCACCGGCTGGCGCGAAAGCACCGTGCATGGACTGCGTTGTTGGACGGTGTCACTGCCGGAGGTGAAGACCGGGAAATGGAATTTCACCCAGTTGTTTGTCAATGGCGAGCGCCGCCAGCGTCCGCGCCTGCCGAAGACCGGATTTTTCCATTTTGCCGACCGTGTGCCCTCCGACTTTCCCGGTGGGTTGGTCCGCTATGGCAATGGCCCAACGCATGCCTATTACCGTCCCGGTGACTTAAAGCTTTTTCACAACGTCACCGATGTGAAACTTCTGACCTATAATGCCTGGTACGAAACCCATCACCGGCTCAAATCGGTCGATGAAAACGAGCAGCGGGTCGATTTCCAGTCACGCGGGTTCAGTGGCGGTTACACCGGTGACGGCAGCCGGTATATTGTGGACAATGTCTTCGAGGCGCTCGACACTCCCGGTGAGTGGTATCTCGACCGGCCTGCAGGCATCCTCTACTACCTGCCGTTTCCAAATGAGCACATGGATACAGCGGAGGTGATTGCACCGCGGTTGGCCGAATTGGTTCGCTTTGTCGGCACAGACAAAGCCCCGGTGCATCATATCCAACTTGAGAATCTCGCTTTTCATCATGCGGAATGGGATTACGCGCCGGACTTTGGCGGCTCGCTTCAGGCGGCGGATCTGGTGCCGGGTGCTATTGTTTTCGACAAGGCCGAACATTGCGTCCTGTTCGGCTGCCACATCGCACATATCGCGTCTTATGCGGTCGATATCCGTCCCGGCAGTCCTGTCAATTCGGTTGTCGGCTGCGTCATGGAAGATTTGGGCGCGGGTGGCGTGCGGGTGGGCAACGAGGAACTTCCGGGTTCGCCTGGCGTTTATAACGCGACGGTGAAACGGGATGACCGCTCTTTGGAGGCGACGATTGCCGACTGTGTGATTCGTGATGGAGGGAAGCTTTTCCCCAGTGCCGTTGGAGTGTGGATCGGGAATGCCGGTCGGAATTGTGTATTCCACAACCACATTTATAATCTCAGTTATACGGGAATTTCCTGCGGCTGGATCTGGGGCTACGCGCCCTCCCGCACCGTGGGCAACCGCATTGAGGGCAATCATGTGCATCACATCGCCTGGGATCGGCTGCTGCACGATCTGGGCGGCATCTATGCGCTAAGTATTCATCCTGGTGGCCGGATCCGCGGCAACTGTGTCCACCATGTCGGTGGCAACGGGATCTACCTCGACGAAGGTAGCAGTGAGTTCATTGTTGAGGGCAATCTTATTTATGATGTCGACTGCACCGGCTTCACCCTGCATTACGGCCGCGACAACGAAGTCCGGCATAATGTGATCGTGCGTTGTCGCTATCTCACTGCCGCCGCCATGGAACCGCACCGCAGCATGGTGTATCACCACAACGTGGCGACATGGGCTGGCGGGGCGATGAGCAGCAATCCCTGGGGTTCCAATACCCAGTGGTGGCCGGAGTACAATCTCTGTCATGACAATCTTCTGTGGAATACGACGGGCGAAGAAATCGTCGTTGATGGGGATGTGACCCTTAAGGATTGGCAGCGGGCGGGTCATTTTGCCAATACAGTTGTGGCCGACCCCTTGTTTGTTGATCCTGCCGCCGGCGATTATTCATTCTGTCCCGGCTCTCCCGCGCTGGCTCTGGGGATCAACCCTCCCGCTGTCAAGAAGGCGGGCCCAAGATTTGACATCACGATTTTTGGAGTGCGGCGGCTTGACGCCGCTTTGTCTTCGGCCGGGCTTGACCGGCCGAAACGTTTCGCCGATTGGCAATCCGCTTTCCCTATTCCCCCCGAACCCATGGCGAGCAGTTGCCTCAGCACAGCGGAACCCGGCCTTCTGCGTCTGACCACTCGCAATATCGGCAATGTTCCTGTTTCTGGAACGGGGCCGGTGACCATTTTTCCGCCTGACGCCTTGATACTGGAAAATCAGCCGATGGTAGAGATCCGCAATCTTATGCCCGGCGCCGAGTTTGTTGCCGAGTGGCGGTATCGGGTCAGTCCCTCCGCACCCCGTCGTGTCAGGATTGAAGCCGCGTTGAAAGGTGAAGGTTTGTTAGCCACCCTGCTGCATCTGAATGTGAAGCCCGAGGACTGGCGTCTGGCCCGGATTGCGCCGGTGGCCACACCTGAAGCCGTTGGGGCCGCGCTCGTGGGTATTGTTCCCCTGCCGCTCAAACATCCGCTCTACGGGACCGTAGCCGGACAGGTCCGGGGGGCGGCGGCAGGAACTGATCTGGCGCTTGATATGCAGGTGTCCGATGCCGACATCCGGCTGGGCGAACTCGCCTGGCAGGGTTCCTGTGTCGAGGTTTTTGCGGCGCCGGAAGGGGTCGCAGGAGTCAACCCGACTCAGCCGGCGCCAGGGATCACCCAGTTATTTCTGGTACCGGCGGCCGGGACGACTCCGGCCCGGGCCTTGCGTATGGAGGGTGGGGAAAAGCCCTCTCCCGATATCCGTCTGTGTTGCCAGGTGCAACCGGGTGGTTACCGCTTGCTGGTGCTGATCCCGTTTGAACGCCTGGGAGTGGCGGGACGGGAAAAATTCACGTTCCAGGCCGTGGTGACCGCCACGCCGGCAGGTCACATCAAACCGCTGCGAATTCCTTTGTTTCATTATGATTCCGGGGCCTTCGCCAATGCCCGGCAACATGGCGTGGTGAGGGTGGAACGGTAGGATGAGGAGTATTGCGGGATAATAATGAGATGGGGTACAATAATAAAACATAGATAATTGGGGGGGGTATGAATAAGTATATTATCGGATGTGTGTGGAGCGTGTTGGTGTCGATCATCATGCTTGCAACGGAAGCCAAGGCGGCGACCAAAACATGGATGGGTGGAGGCTCCACGTCCAATGCGAGTGAGGCGGCAAACTGGGGTGGAGCTTTGCCGACCAGCACAGACGATATTGTGTTGGATGCGACTTCAACCAAGCCGCTGATCTGGGACGCCCCCAGCAACAGTCTTCCGACCACGGTCGCCTCCTGGACTCAGAGCTCCAGTTACAGCGGCATCGTGACGCTCAAGACGACTTATCCCAATTACTCAACGGCCTTCACCAATTTCACCATTACCAGCAACCTGACGGTTAATGGAGGTACCTGGCAACATGCCGGCAATTCCACGACTAACGCCTATCGGTTGTTTGTCACCGTCGGAACGAACTTTACTCTGGGCACAGGGGGGACGTTCTCGGCCTATGCACTGGGTTATGCCGCCAAAAATGGGCCGGGTGCGGGACGAGGCGACAGTTCCGGCGGTAGTTACGGTGGACGAGCTGGTTACAACAACACGCCGCCCTTGCCGTATACCTACGGCTCCGTATTGACTCCAACCGACTTGGGCAGCGGCTCCTTTGGACACTCCACGGCAGGGAACGCTGGCGGGGGTGCAGTGTGGATCAATGTAGGCGGTGCGGCGATAGTAGACGGCAAAATCACGGTGGATGGCCTGAAGCCGTTGAGTGGTGGCAAACCTGCCAACGCGGATGGTGGTGGCGCGGGGGGTAGCGTTTATATTCGGTCAGGCACCCTTGGCGGTAAAGGCGTGATTAGCGCCGATGGAGGACAGGACTCTTGGCACGGAGGAGGCGGGGGCGGACGAGTGGCGCTCATTCTGACGCAGGCAGGCGCTAACTTAGATAATTATACAGGCACAGTATCGGCGCTGGGAGCCAACTGGACTTCCACGGGGCCTTCTACATGGTTGACGGGCAGCGGTGCCGGCACGATCTACCGGCAAATTGGCTCGGTTGCCGATGGTTTTGGAACGGTTTCGGTAAGCAATGCATGGAGTGTTCCCGGTCTTTGCTATCTGCCGCCATCAATTGGAGGGTCCCTTGAAAACCTGACGGGTACGGTATGGCGTATCGAATCATCAGGGACATTGGGTATTACCACGAACAACTACATGATCCAGTCGATGACTCTGGTGGGTAACGCCAGCGCGCTGGATCTGGGAACCAACGTTCTCGTTGTGACCTCCAACCTGACTGTCAACAGCACTAACTTCACCACAGGCGGCTATTCGGCGGCACAGATCAATACCAAGGTCGGGACCTCACAAGCGGCGAACGGTTATGTCAGTGTGGGTGGCGTCCCGATTGTGGAAACCCGAAGCGCCTCCAATTCGGTAGCCGGATCAACAGATACGAAAGGCTATCTGATGGCGACAGGGATGGCCGATACGGCGGTGTATGTTTATTGGGGTGATACCGATTACACGACGAATAAGGCCTCCTGGTACACCAACTATCTCCTGGCCGCACCTCAGGCGGTGGGCTTGCTGACGGTTCCCGTTACGACCGCATTCCCGAAAGTCTATTACCGCTATTATGCAACCAATGCCATGGGCGATCATTGGTCGACAAACAGTACCATGGTGTCTCTGGCGGCAATTAAAGTGCGGGCGTCAATTGCGACAGCCTGCAAACAGCCCTACACGACGGGCCAGTTTGAAATCTACCGGCCGGATACGGACACTGCTGTCACCGTGAACTACACGGTGGGGGGGACTCTCAGCAACGGGTGGGATTACACCACGATCGCGACCAACGTAACCATGGGGTTGGGCGTCAGCAATGCTTTGATCAATGTTCTTCCGATGGGGCGATGGTATACGAATGATGCCACGGTGGCGCTGACGTTGTCGTTGGGCGCCTATGTCATCGGCTCGCCCAACAGTGCTACGGTTACGGTGAGTGGCACGGCGGTACCTGCCGGTACCAATACCTGGCTGACGGGCACACCTACCAATGCCAGCAGTTGGAGTCTGGGGCATGTGCCGACCAGCACCGAAGATATTCTGATCTCCGGTTGGGGCGCCTTGGCGGATATGACGTGGGATTCCAATATGACCCATACGGTGGCGTCATGGACGCAAACCACCAATTACACAAATAACGTCACCCTCAAGACAACCTATCCGACCTATTCAACGATATTTACGAATCTATCCATTACCGGCAACCTGACCGTGAATGGGGGTACGTGGCAACCTGCCGCCAATTCCAACACCAATGCCTACCGGTTGGCTGTGACAGTGGGAAGCAACCTGACCCTTGGTTCAGGGGTGACCTTTACGGCCTACGCGCTTGGATACAGCACCACAAATGGCCCTGGCGCGGGCTTGGGCGATACGGCTGGTGGCAGTTATGCCGGTCGGAGTGGATACGCCAATAGTCATGCACTGGCCCCCACCTACGGATCGGTTTTGAGGCCGACCGATTTAGGAAGCGGTTCCTTCGGACATCTTTCTCCCGGCTGGTCTGGAGGCGGAGCGATGTGGTTAAGTGTCGGTGCCACGTCAACGATCAACGGGGTCATAACTGTTGAAGGATATAATCCCGGTTACAATAACCATGGCGGTGGTTCCGGCGGCAGTCTCTATCTTAAATCCTCCACGATTTCAGGCAGTGGAACGCTGAGCGCCAATGGCGGTCAGGACGGCTACCATGGTGGAGGCGGTGGCGGCCGTGTGGCGGTTGTCCTGACAGGGGCTTTGGCGGACTTCACTGGCTTTACCGGCCCCATGACGAGTTTGGGTGCCACGAATTCATCCAGTGGCGGAGTCAATGCTGGCTCTGCTGCGGGCACGGTTTATCGCCAGACAGGCGGGGATGCTGACGGCTGCGGAACCGTCATTGTGAGCAACCGGGCCTGGGGCTGGGCGGGAAGTGTCAGTAACATGACTTATCTGCCAGCCCTGATTCCTTCTGCGGAAAGTTTGACCGGGACATCCTGGCGGGTTGAGGGCTATGGCCGACTGGGAATCTCCACGAATAATTATATGATTCGAGGGCTGACTCTCGCTGGCGCCAATGGTTTGCTGGATCTTGGGAGTAACGTGCTGGTCGCTGTGTCAAATCTGGTGGTCAACGGCACGAACTTCACGGTCGGTGGGTATTCCGCAGCGCAAATCAACGCGAAAGTGGGTACGTCGCAAATAGCCAATGGGGGCTATGTCAGCGTGGGTGGCGGGCCCATCGTGGAAACATGGGCTTCGACCAATGCGAATCTGCAAGGCTACCTGATGGCGACCGGCACGGCGGCCACGACGGTTTACCTCTACTGGGGCGATACCGACTACGGCACGAACAAGAGCTTGTGGTACACCAATACCGTTCTTGCGGCTCCGCAGGCGATCGGCCCGTTGAATGTGCCGGTCTCGGCGCCCTTCTCGCATGTCTACTACCGCTTCTATGCGACCAACGCCGCCGGCGACCACTGGGCAACGACGAATGGCCTGTTCTTGCAGTCCATGACGTTGACTGCGTCGGCGCCCGCTCCCACGGCCAGCAAACAACCTTATGCCGCGGGGCAGTTTCAGATTTCCCGGGTCGATACCTCCACCTCCGTGGCCGTGAATTATTCAATCAGCGGCACGCTGAGCAATGGCTTGGATTATACCTGGCTTACCAATGCCTTGATGATGAATGCAGGCCAGAGCAATGCCACCATCAATGTGCTGCCCACGGGGCGCTGGTATACCAATGATCAGACTGTCATCCTTTCGTTGGGAGCCGGAAGTTATGTCGTCGGTTCGCCAAACAGTGCCACCGTCACGGTGTCCGGCACCGCCGCTCCGGCCGGCACCAACACCTGGCTGGGCGGTACGCCGACCTTGGCCAGTAGCTGGAGTAGCGGACATGTGCCGACGAATACCGATAGTATCCTCTTGGGTGGTTGGGGTGCCCAGGGAGATCTGACGTGGGATTCCACCATGGCCCATACGGTGGCGTCGTGGACCCAAGCGACGAATTATACCAACACCGTGACACTGATGACGACGTTCCCGGGTTATTCGACAGTGTTCACGAATCTTACGGTCACGGGTGATATGACTGTGAATGGTGGCGTGTGGTGTCATGGGGCGAACTCCACTCTCGAAGCGTACCGGTTGGCACTGACCGTTGGCGGGAATCTGACGATTGGATCAAACGCTCTCTTTAATCTTTCCGGTCTTGGTTATTTTGTGAACAACGGCCCCGGTACGGGCACGGGTAGCAATGGGCGAGGGGGAAGCCATGGCGGCAAGGGAGGGTTCAATGCCGCAACGCCAGGTCCGACCTACGGTTCGGTATTCGCCCCTGTGGACTTGGGCACCGGTGGCGGGGAACTCCCCCTCGCGATTACGAATTATGGAGGCGGGGCCGGTTGGATCAATGTTGGCGGAACCGCGTCGGTCAATGGCGTGATCGCGGCCAATGGATTGGGCTTGTGTAACACTGGCGGTGGCGGTTCCGGCGGCAGCATTTATCTGCGGGCGGGAAACCTGTCGGGCGGTGGTGTTGTTTGCGCCAATGGCGGCAACGACACATGGCACGGTTCGGGCGGCGGCGGGCGTGTGGCCGTCGTGCTCACTCAAGCCGGGGCGGATTTCAACGGCTTCACGGGCACCATTTTGGCGTTAGGGAACGGGACCAATGGTTACGCGATTGGCGCCAGCCAGGGCGCCGCCGCCGGAACCGTCTATCGCCAGTCGGGCTCTGATGCCACGGGATACGGAACCGTTACGGTCAGCAACCTGCAGTGGGTCGCCGGGACGACAACGAGTCAGGGTAATCGCACGCACCTGCCACCCATGACGCTTTTCGCGGACAACCTGAAGAACACGAAGTGGATTACCCAAACCAATGGGCTGCTGCAAATGACGGCGAATACACAGATCAGTGCGTTGACAATGAATGCGGGATCCGGTCTCGACCTGGCGGGATTCACCTTGACAGTCATCGATCTGGTCATTACCAATCGGGTGTATTACCCTGGCGTTTATACCACCAATACTCTGGGTACGGCGATGGTGACAGGCAGTGGAACCCTCATTGTGCAGCCCAGCGGTACAGCCTATTTGATCCGGTAAGGAAGGCAGGGGACTGGCTATGATTAAACGGATATGTGGATGCGGCGTGGTCCTGAGCGTTGTGTTCGGGCTGCTGTTCCCCGTCGGGGCGCTGGCGACGAATATGTGGATCGGGGTGGGGACGACAATCAATGCAAGTGAAGCGGCCAACTGGAGTGGCGGTGTGCCGACTGGCGCGGATGATATCCTGCTGGATGGCACGACCACGAACAAGAATCTGGTCTGGGACGCCCCCAACAACAGTCTGCCGACAACAGTCGCTTCGTGGATGCAGAACGCCAGTTACACCGGGACGGTGACGATCAGGACCACCTACCCGAATTATTCCACCGTTTTTACCAACTTCACCATCACCAGTAATCTGACGGTCAATGGCGGCACCTGGCAACATGCCGGCAATTCCACGACCAACGCCTATCGGTTGTTTGTCACCGTCGGAACGAACTTTACTCTGGGCACAGGGGGGACGTTCTCGGCCTATGCGCTGGGTTATGCCGCCAAAAATGGGCCGGGTGCGGGACGAGGCGACAGTTCCGGCGGTAGTTACGGCGGACGATCTGGCTACAATAACACGCCGCCCTTGCCGTATACCTACGGCTCCGTATTGACTCCCATCGACTTGGGTAGCGGCTCCTTTGGACATACCACGGCTGGGAATCCCGGAGGCGGGGCCATTTGGATCAATGTAGGGGCTGCGGCGTTAATCGATGGTCAGATGACGGTGAATGGTACGACGCCGCCAGGTGGACGCAACGCAGACGGCGGTGGTGCGGGAGGCAGCATTCATCTTCAGGCCGGCACCCTTGGTGGCAAAGGCATGATCAGCGCCAACGGGGGACAGGATACCTGGCATGGTTCAGGAGGCGGCGGACGGGTGGCGCTGATTCTAACGCAGGCCGGCACCGATTATAGCAGCTTTACCGGCACCGTTTCGGCGTTGGGCGTCAACGTGTTGGATGCGCCGTATGCCGGCAGCGGCGCCGGCACGATCTACCGTCAGACGGGTTCGGATGCGGCCGGTTTCGGCACGGTTTCGGTGAGCAATGCATGGAGCGTCACCGGTCTTTGCTATCTGCCGCCCTCGATTGGGGGGCCCTTGGAGAATCTGACCGGCACGGCCTGGCGTGTGGAATACAAAGGAGCATTGGGTGTCACCACGAACAATGATGTGATCCGGTCAATGACCCTTGTCGGTAACGCCAGCGCGCTGGATCTGGGAACCAATGTCCTTGTCGTGACCTCCAACCTTACCGTGAATGGCACAAGCTTTGCCACAGGCGGCTATTCGGCGGCGCAGATCAATGCCAAGGTTGGAACCGCTCAGGTCGGAAATGGTTATGTGAGTGTGGGCGGCGTTCCGATTGTGGAAACCCGGACGCCGCTCGTCGGTTCCGGTGCGGCGGATCTGAAAGGGTATCTGATGGCGACGGGGTTGGCGGCGACAACGGTATATGTGTATTGGGGTGACACCAATGGCGGCACAAACAAGGCCGCCTGGTTAACCAACTCCGTGCTCGCGGCGCCGCAGTCCATTGGCGCTTTGACCGTGTCAATTACATCCGCCTTGAACAAGGTTTACTACTGGTATTGTGCTTCAAATGCGATGGGTGAACACTGGGCCACGAACGGTGCTTTGGCCTCACTGGCTCAGGTCCGGGTGCGTGCTCCTGATGGGGTTGCCTGCAAACAGCCCTACGATCCGGGTCAGTTCGAGATCTACCGACCGGATACCGATACCGTCGAGACGGTGAACTACACCTTGAGTGGCCCCCTGAGCAACGGCTGGGATTACACGGCGCTCGCTACGAATGTCACGCTGGGGCTTGGGATGAGCAATGCCTTGATCAACATTTTTCCGATCGGGCGCTGGAATCCGACGGATCAGGCGCTGACGCTGACGCTGGTGCCGGGCAGTTATTCCATTGGGGCCGAGAGTAATGCCACGGTAACATTTACGGGAATTCCTCTGCCGGTTGGCACCAATACCTGGCTTGGCGGTACCCCGACCAACGCCAGCAGTTGGAGCCATGGGCATGTGCCGACGAATACCGACAACATTCTGCTGGACGGCTGGGCGGCGTTGGCGGATATGACGTGGTTTTCCTCCATGCCTCATACGGTGTCGTCGTGGACACAAACGAAAAATTATACGAACACCGTGACGCTGATGACGACGTTCCCGGGGTACTCGACGGTGTTCACAAATTTTGCGGTCACCGGTGATATGACGTTGAATGGTGGGATATGGCGTCATGCGGCAAACTCCACCCTTGAGGCGTATCGTTTGGCACTGACCGTTGGCGGGAACCTGTCGCTCGGTTCCAATGCGGCCTGTAATCTATCGGGACTCGGCTTCTACGTGAACAACGGCCCCGGCACGGGGACGGGGCTCAATGGGCGCGGGGCAAGTTATGGAGGCAAGGGAGGGTTCAATGCCGCGACGCCAGGTCCGACCTACGGTTCGGTGTTTGCCCCTGCGGACTTGGGAACCGGTGGCGGGGAACTCCCCATCGCGATTACGAATTACGGAGGCGGGGCCGGTTGGATCAATGTTGGCGGAACCGCGTCGGTCAATGGCGCGATTGCGGCCAATGGATTGGGCTCGTGTAACACCGGCGGTGGCGGTTCCGGCGGGAGCCTTTATCTGCGGGCGGGGAACCTGTCGGGAGGTGGTGTGGTTTGCGCCAATGGCGGTAATGACACGTGGCACGGGTCGGGTGGCGGCGGGCGTGTGGCCGTGGTGCTCACTCAAGCCGGGGCGGATTTCACCGGCTTCACAGGCGCCATTTTGGCGTTGGGGAACGGAACCAATGGGTACGTCGTCGGCGCCAGCCAAGGCGCCGCCGCCGGTACCGTCTACCGCCAGTCGGGCTCTGATGCCATGGGATACGGAACGGTTACGGTCAGTAACGTGCAGTGGGCCGCCGGGACGACAACGAGTCAGGGTAACCGCACGCACCTGCCGCCCCAGATTCTGTTTTCCGATATCCTGAAACGCTCGACCTGGGTGGTTCAAAATAATGGACTGCTGTTACTGACCACGAACACGCAGGTTGGAGTGCTGACGTTGAATGCCGGGTGCGGCTTTGATCTCGGCGGGTCGACAGTGACCGTCTCCCGCCTGACCATCACCAATCATCTCTATTCCGCCGGAACCTACACGACTAACACGCTGGGAACCGCCCTGGTCACCGGCAACGGCGCGATCATTGTGCAAGGCGGCGGAACCTTCATAATGATTAATTAATGTTTCATTATGATTCCGGGGCTTTCGCCAATGCCCGGCAACATGGACGGGTGAGGTTGGCCCGATAGGAGTGAGACGATCAGCCACATCAGGAATATAAAAAATCATAATTTTCTATAATTTCCTGAGTTCAACATTTTATTAGACCAGTTTATAAGTCGTTGATTTTCAAGGGTTCGTTTGTCGGGTATTGCTGATTTGGGTGTCCCGTGCCTAAAATCCCCCCATGTTTATCCGCAAGAAGCGCAACCGATCTGGCTCTATAAGCGTTCAGGTCATCGACAAGTCCAATGGCTATCGAGTGCTCGAGACGATAGGGTCGGCGCATGATCCTCAGGAGGTGCAACGCCTGATGGAGTTGGGGGAGCTTTTCATTACGCGGCATCATGGACAGTATTCGCTATTTCCTGAAAATCATCATGATCGAGCCGTGATTGCTGATTTTGTAAAGCATCTGGGTAATGCCTCAATTCGCACGATGGGACCGGAGTTGATTTTTGGACGACTGTTCGATGTGATCGGGTTCGACGTGATTCCTGAGCCACTGTTTCGCGACATCGTTGTCGCCCGCCTGGTGTACCCTACAAGCAAGTTGAAAACCATCGACTATCTCTATCGTTACCAGGGGAAAACGATGAATGTTCAGGAGGTCTACCGCTTCCTGGATCGACTTAACGAGTGTTACGCCGAACAAGCCAAACAGATTGCCTATCACCATTCGCGCAAGATACTCAAGCAGATCAGTGTCGTTTTCTATGATATGACCAGTTTGTACTTCGAGGCCGAAGACGAGGACGACTTGCGGAAGATAGGATTTTCGAAGGACGGCAAGTTCCAGAACCCTCAGATTATGCTCGGTTTATTGGTTGGAGAAAACGGCTATCCAATCGGATATGACATTTTTGAAGGCAACACATTCGAGGGCAAGACGCTACTGCCAGTCTTGCAGCAAATTCAGGAGAAATACAGTTTCGGCAAACCGGTTGTCGTTGCCGACGCCGCCATGCTGAGCCAAGACAATCTGGATGCACTTGACCGGGAGAAGTATCCTTTTATCGTCGCGGCCCGGCTCCGCAACGAAACGGAAGCCATGCAGAAAGTGATTCTCCAACGATGCACCGGCCTGTCGAATGGGCAGTCGGTGGTGATCGAACAAGGCGACGGGCATCGACTGATCGTCGCCTACTCTGACAAGCGTGCAAGAAAGGATCAGCACAATCGGGAGAGCGGCCTGCAACGGCTCAAAAAACGAGTCGGTTCGGGCCGCCTGGTCAAAGAACATCTTAACAACCGTGGTTATAACAAGTTCCTCAAACTGACCGGAGAGGTGACGGTGGAGATTGACGAAGAGAAGGTTGAACAATCTGTCCGATGGGATGGCCTGAAAGGCTACCTGACCAATACCGCCCTGTCCGCCGAGACGGTAATCAAAAATTACGGCCAACTCTGGCACATCGAAAAGGCATTCCGTATCTCAAAGACTGACCTGCGCATCCGCCCGATGTATCACCGACGACGTCGCCGGATCGAATCACACGTCCTCGTGGCATTCGTCGCTTACACGATTTACAAGGAACTGGAGCGTCGCCTCGCGGAAGGAAAAATATCGATAAGCCCCCAACGGGCCGCCGAACTGACTCAGACGATGTATGAAATGATCTTCCGCTACCCTGACGATCCAGAAGACCAGCGAATGTTGCTTCAAATGGATCCCGCACAACAGCAACTCTACAACCTAATCTGCTAACCTAAAATCGGCTCTGGGTGTCCCATTGTTGAACTCAGGAAGGAACACCACACCAACAAGGCATACCAGCAGCAGTTCCAACCGTTCGAAAACCAGGCGGTTACCCTCCCCCTCACCTTCACTCCATCCCAGGCTTTCCTGCAACATCACCGAGATCGACTGATCGCGTAACGCTATGATCCTGGACTCGCCTCCGGCGGTGGGTTTGCCTCCATGTTGATGCGGAGGGTTTCCAGAGACTGCAACCACTTTCCTTGTTCCACGAAAACCTTTTGGAAGACGTTCCCAGTATGGGACCTTCGTGTCGGCTCGAACGCCGCCGAGAGCATACTATACGCCTGGTTGATACTTTCCGCTTTCCGGACAAGGGGCGACACGTCACAGGGACAGTCCTTCAAATGCGCGAACTTCGTTCCTCTCATAATAATCTGAAGTTCGTTGCAGAGAACAAACGGCACGAACAGTCCTGGTTCGCCCTGCCATGTGCGGCGATTCTCACGAAATTTCGTGAGCGACTCGGGTAACTTTTCGTTACGGACTTTGGCCCAGAGAGTTGCCCCTGAAGGCAAGAACGAGACAACCCGCTCACTTGTCAGATCCTTTCGCACCTTGTCGTCAATTACAGCCGAGGCAAAAACAATGAGTTCTCCGTAGGCTCCGTCCTTTAATTCCGGCAGGTCACCACTATCCGCCAACTTGATTTGCCCTTTGTATGCGCGGATTTTGAGTCTGACGGTGCGCGCAAATCTATCCGGTATCATCATGTGCCACTCACCTTGTTATCAGGTTAATCTGCTTCCTTCTTCATTTGGAATGTCTGGCGACAGCGGGGGTATTTTGGACAACCCCAGAACTCGCTGCCGACCGCACGACCCTTCCCGGCCTCACGACGAACCATCTTGATTCCGCATTGCGGACAGGTCGGGGTTGTGTAATCACCGGCCGTCACCCTGGCGTAAAGATCAGCCTGAGCCTCGGCAGGTAACGATTCAAGCCTCTTCAGGAGATCGCGGCCGTCGATCAAAGTCATGGGTTTTCCGGCCGCAAACGACCGGGCTTCGACTGTATATTCCCCGGTGGTGACGAAAAACCCCTCGGGGACACCGTCGGCAGCCATGACGCCGAACAATTCCCGAACTGGCTTGACGCCTACGGTGTAAGCATTCCAAGCCTTGCACTGTACGACAGCGGCCGCCTTCTGTTGATCTGGCCGGAAGAGATGAACATCCACGCCCCCATCCGCCCCTACTCTATTCGGACGGGTTGTCCACCCAGAGAATGCGAAGTACCCCTCCACGAGAAGTTCGAACCTCTTCCACTCCAATTCATGTAGTAAGGCATCTGAAAAGTTTCCCGCCAGCTTATTGGGGAAGTAAAACTTCGTGGCATCCGGCATCTTGAGGCGCGGTTTCTGAATCTCGAACACATGCCGACATCCTTCGCAGGTTACCGTTTGCCCTGCCATATCGGCTGGCGCTACCAATACGGACTTACACTGGGGGCATTTAACATCAATGTCAGCCGCAGGCACCGTAACCGGACGCACAGGCACGTATTCCCTGTTGGGCACATATTCCCTTGCCGCCCGCCCGCTTGATAATGGCCGATTCTTTTGGGATCGAATTGCGGAAATACCAGATGCCAAAAGGCAGACGAAGACTGCAAAGCCGGCGACCGGGGAGCACAATCCTGTCAGCCCCTTTAAAATAGGATTGCCCGCCCACATGCTAGGCACGATAATCCCGATGAATATATAGGCCAGCCCCGCAAAAATCACCCCGACCCACCAGGGCAGCTCCATCAGCATCTCAAAGATTCCGAGTTCCTTTTTTCGGCGTGCCATCATTATCTCCAATTTTAGCCACGTGGATTACTGTTGCCAGAAGGACAATCGCTCTCGACGTAACCAATTTCGCGACCTGTTTACCGTCAGCAAAGACATGGCGTTCAAATTTGGAATCAGGCGGAATCAATTCCTGTGTCCAAGAAGGCCAATCCGAGCGGTCACTCATAAATGGACACACCTCAATCTTAACAGGAAATGGCCCAAAGTTACTGCCACCCATGTTTGCCCTTTGCTGCATTGCGGAATCAAGCAGTTTCAGCGCAACATCAGGAGCACAGTTCCACCTGCTAGCTAAGGCTCGAAAATCGGTTGCGAGTTGTTCATCATTCATGATCCCTCCGATCAGGGTTTGCGGATAGTAACCTCGAGTTCTGTCGCATTACCGGCAAACCATTTCTGGACATAGAGTGTACCGATGATGGGCGGCTGGCCTTCGGCTGGAACCTCATTGTACTTAACAGTGTTCTTCGTTTCCTTCTCGACCTTGAATTTCACCGTCTTTTCAACCTTGTCCATATTCAGTTTCCTTTCGTGTGACACTATTGATCCCTCGATCAGCCATAATTGTAATTCACAGTCTAACCCCGACCGACTTGCGGGTCTTCCTTACGGAAACGGTTCTTCGAAGTTCATGGGGGCGTGGCGGTTGCGGGAACGGACGAAACCGGACCAGTCAGGAGCACGCGACGCGAATTCAGCAATGACAACAGCATCTCACGGAGCAGCACCGGCCCCGCGTGACGCATGGCGATGGCTTCGCGGACAGCGAGTTCAAGTTCGTTTACCGCAAAAATGGCATCTTCGATTTCGGGGCGGTAATGATCCGCAGATTCGGAATGGCTGAGAGGATTAAGTACCCAGCGCAAGGCTTTGGTGATGCGGTTCTTCAGTTCGACGGGAACCACCGGTAATTTATCAGGTGTTGGTTGCCACCAGTGCAACTTCCCGGCGGAATCCTTTCGGCGCACAACGGGTGGAATCTTCTCGAACGAAGCACCATTCACTGCCGCCCAGAAGTCAGACGCAGGGACTTTCCGCGGATCGGGATTGTACATCACTGCGAGGTCCAATTCATGGCAGGCCCACTTAAGCACAAGTTCAAACTTCGTGCGCATATGCACAGCGGCAGCTTTGACGTGGCCGACATGGAGGAAATCAATTGCCTGGAGAAGGTGGTCCTGATCCTCGCGCAGCAAGGGTTGTTCGTAGTCACCGACCCGTTGGGCAAATAGTTCATGATGTGCCCAGCCTTCAAGTTGTTGCTTGGCCATTTCATACCAAGCGCGGTCGTGCGTCAGCAGGAGAACTTGCCAATCCTTGAAGCTGGAGCTTTTGAGCAGTGTAAGCAATGGCGTCCGATGTACCATGTCGAGACTTAGCAGGACGTCGTCAAGAACCAGTAGGCGTGGGTAGGTAGAATCATCCGCGCGGCGAGGTGGGATGCTCTGTGACATGCCAGCAAGATAGAGGCACAAGCCGATAGCAGTCATCCGAGCTTCATTAAGAAATTCAGACGGATTCTTAAGCGGATCGCCCCCCCGGTCTTTCATCTTCAAATGGATCGAACCAAGCGAGAATTTATCGTTATGCGAACTGGGATTGTAATTTGCACCACGTTTCCATTCCAGAACAAGGGTCGTCCACGGGACAAACTCCTTGAGAAACTCGTTTGCCCTTGTTTCGAGAGTGTTCAGGAATGACTCCAGCGAAGCGTTGAAAGTCTTGATCCGGGTTTGGAGGCGGTCCACAGCATCCTTTGTAAGAGCACTGCGCGTCGGCTTCTTGGCTGCTGCGTGGGTAATGCGTTCCCAAGACTGACCAAACGTCTCAGTTGCTCCGCTACCCGGGAGGCAGCCTGGGAGAATCTCCTCCACGAGTTGGCGAAAGATTTCCACCGAGTCGCCGAACTTCACCTCGCTTGCGCGCCAGACCGCGCGGTAATCCAGCCAGCCGCGCGAGCGCGCCATGTCAGCAAACTCACGGTGTGCGGTATCGCGGCTTGTGGGATTCCATTCGAGCGGGACTACGGAAGGATCGTCAAAAATGAATGTGACTCCGCGGTCGGTTCGCGGCGGTTCGCTGTGACGGTATTTGAACTCATCAAACGGCACAGCAGTCGAACGGAAGTCAAGAAGGTCGCGCACGGCCTTGCCGAGGGAGGATTTGCCGCTGCCATTCTCACCATAGAGGAGTAGGTTTCGGCCTTTTCCCGTCTGTTTCCAAGACCGATCGTGCTGAGCGAGCCAAATGGTGACGGGATCGGGAAAGCCGCGATAGCCGCAGAGCCGGATGGCAGCCAAGCGTAATGATGTCGTGGGCACTCTCATACGTCAGTCGCGGCCTGTTCAGTCATGGTAAGTGAACCGAAGTCAAAGAGGGCGGCGCGCAAAGGAGCCTCAATGCGAGCGGCGTGTTCGAGGGCTGTGCAGATCTTCTCCAAATGGGAGGGATCACCCACAGCGTTCACGGAGGGCAGATCGGCTTCTGTGACGAGGCGACCGAAGTACAGGCTGCGTGCGTGTAGTTCGTCAGGTGAGTAGAGTTCGCGAACGAGTGCGTCATTCAGGTTTTCGAGGAACTCAAGTAGAACGGTTTCACGTGCTGTACGGGCAGCAGGATGAGTGTGGAAATGACGAACGAGGGCAAGAATCAGGCCCACCACGTGCACCACTGGCTGCTGTTCTGCTGCGGACACATCAGGAATGGGGAGTTTCTTCCAATCATCGGGGTAGAGGTGGATGTTGCTGCGTCGATTCGCGCGGAGAAAGTCGCGGGCGCTGGCGGAATTCATTACCCCGAGCAGGTACCTCACAGCGAAGCGGCGGCTAGTCGCCTCCAAATTCTCGCGCTTTGGTAAGTCAAGACGCGGAGGTTTTTCGCCGCGGTACCGCGCCGCTTTCTTTAGCGAATTATTGCGCACGCCGGCAAGTGAATGCCACGGGACGAACGACCACGCAGAGTGATTATGGAGAAGTTGAGAGTCGTCGTAGGCGACGCGCAGTCTCTGGACGCCAGCGGACATATCCACGGAGATCAGTTTTTCCGGGACGGTGTAGATTTCTGGAAATGTCGGGCGGCTAAAAAGTCCGGGGGCGCGAGTCGTGCCCCACTCCAGCCATTTCTGGTCGGCGGCCAACCAGCGTTCGAGATGTTTGCCTTCAACAAAGGGTTTGGTGTGGACGCGGTCTTTTGTGTCAGAAACCAAATGTTTCAACTCAAACTCGCCCCTCGCTTCGTCTTCGTCGGCGTGAACGACCATGCCTTTGCTGATGTAGCAAATCCCCGTCAGCAACACGACCCTGCAGGCGAAAGTTTGTGCAGGGCCGTCCTCGGCGAAAAAAACACGATTCGTCAATTTCGACTGTTCATCGGTCGGTAGTAGCGTGACTTCGCCAAACATCTCGTGATGGACGCGACGATCCGGCCGCCATTGTGTGCCGTCTGCGCACTGGAAGAAATAGATGATGTTATGAACGGCAGCGTCGAAGATCTTCACTTCTCCGCAGAAGTCTAGGCGGAGGATGCGAGCGTGTTTGAGGAACCAATTCTGCGGTTTCTGCGCATACTTGGAGTGGCAGAAGGCGTCGGAGACGATAAGTGTACTGACGCCACCAGGGCGAAGGAGTTTGTAACTGCGCTCGATGAAGGGTATGTAAAGATCCCACTTTTCCCACAGCGTCTCGTATTGCGCGCTGGCGAGGAGCTCCTGGCGCTGGCGTTGATTCCACTCACTCTGCTCGTCTGCGCGAACGTATGGGGGATTACCGATGGTGATGTCAAAGCCGTCGCGGACGCCGAACATGGACTCAGGATCGAAGTAACCGGCGCGGCGGTCGGGTTTGTATGGATTCCACTTTTCTACTGCAGACGCGAGTTGACGAGCGGCGCTGCCACCGATGTCACGGATGAATTTGCCAAGTTCATTGCGGAGGGTACGATCCTGGCCCTTGCAGGCGTCCTTCTCTTCGTCTGTCTGGGCGAAGAAGTAACGGGCACGTGTGTCGAGGAGGGCGCGCTCCTTCGGTTCAATCTGGTGCTGGAAGAGTTCCCAGCCCTCCGGACGCGGCAGGCCGAGAAGCGAATTGGCGCAGACGAACTTCGTTTCAAGATTGGGCAGTGGGCGAATGCGGGTTGAATCGTGCTGTTCGATGACAAGGGAGAGGAAGAACCGGAGTTTGCTGATTTGGATGGCGGCGGGTTGGATGTCCACGCCGTGGATGCAGTCCTTGATGAGTTCGAGTTTGCGCGTGTAGTCGAAGGATTCATCGCGAAAGACCTGATCGGCGCGTTCTCGCATCTCGGGAGGGAGGGTGGAGAGTTTGGCGGCTTTCCAATGGGCGTTGTCGGGGTCGAGTTTGCGGAGGACGTGAACGAGGAGTTGAAGGAGGCCCATCGGGAACGCGCCAGAGCCACATGCCGGGTCGAGGATGCGCAGGTGACCGAGTAGGCCAACAATCTTCTTGGCCTGACGGTTGAGGCGATGAGAGGGTTGCTCCTCAGAGATCAACTCTCGCACCTTCTCCTCCATATCGGTGTCGGATGCGTCGGCTCCAAGCGCGCCGAGGAGGTAGCGGACGAGGGCTTCTTCGACCATATAGTGGACGATCTCGCGCGGCGTGTAGAACGAGCCCGTGGACTTGCGGGCCGTGGCACCAGTTTCAGGATTCACTGCAGCCAGCAGGTTCTCAAAGGCACGGCCCAGCAGTTCGGGATCGAGAGCAATGTCCTGTTCGAGCGGGGTATTCTCCTCGATGGTAAACTTGTAGTCACGGAAGATGCTTAGAAGGCCGCGGGCTTTCGGCGCTGTGGACTCGGCGAGAAGGGCGCAAAGCTCCGGCACAGGACGTTCGTCTCCGAAGAAGAGAAAATCCGGTACTATGGGCTGTTTGGCTACAATATCGGAGAAGCCGTCCACCCGGGTTTCGGCCTCAACGTCAGGGTCTTGTCCGGGGATTTCGTCAAGGTTTTCAAACAAACCGCCATTCAGGAATGGTATAGCCTTATAGAGTTCCTCGACGGGTGCCTTGTCATTGAAAAGTGCAACATGGCGGAAGTAGCGCTGTTTACCGTAGTGCGGGTTGTGGCCTCTAAAATTGCGGGGAGAGCGGAATCGACGTTCGACCACGGGCGTCGCGAGTGTGGCGAAGAATAAGTTCTGTAGGATGGCCTTGTAGTAGCGCCCATCTTTGTCGGCTACGCAGTCGGTTGAAAGCCAGTCGGCGAGCAACTTCTCGACTTTCCGCGCAGCGAACAGGTCGTCAGGGAGCATGCCTTTTTCGCGAAGAAACCAGCAAAAGATGACGCGTGTGAGCAGGCGGATCAATGCCTCGGAATCCCGCCCTTCGGGGTCTTTTTTTGCGCCGGACGGGAAGCGTGCATGGAGCCGCGCCCAGTAGAACCAATTTCGGACTTCGATGAAGAAGCGCTTGTTGAGGGTTTGAATATCGAGAGTCTTCTGCCAGGCCGCGTGGAGTTGGACGAAGTTGGTGAACTCGTGTTTCTCGCGAAGCGCGCCAAGGGAGAGGTCGGAGAGAATCTCAATGTGGGCCCGGTGCGGAGTGGTAAACTGGATATCCTTGATGAGGGTGACCTTTTCCAGAATGTCACGGGTGTGGTCCCGTTTGTGAAGGCGCCGGTTGATGACGGCGAGGGTGATGGTCTCGCCGTGCCGGAAAAGAATGAGGGTCGGCATGGCGAAGAGTTTGTTCAGTTCACGGGTAATGCCAGAGAGGATGGTGCGGGTGTAGGCTTTGCCCTTGAGTTCGATGGCAAAGAATAGGTAACTCTCGATTGTCTTGCCGTTGTAGGGGCCCTTGCTGTCAAATAGGAACTGCTGTTCGCCGGCTGTACGGATTTCGTCGTCGGTGATTTGGAAGAGGAAGTCTATGGTTTTCCACTCGCCAGGGAGGGCAAACTTGTCGTTAAGGGTCTTGCCTTGGGCAAATGTGGCAAGGAACTGCTCGAGGGTGTTGGGCGAAAGTTTGAGGCGTTTCTTACTCTTATAGCCGAGCGATTCAAACAAGGCCGTGGCAGCATCGGCGATTGGGCGTCCGGTGAAGTTCTTGAGCGCAGTTTCGATGGCCTGTTTGGTCTGAAGATCGTTCATGGTTTCTTGATGACAAGCCAAGTGACGAGTTCGAGATCGGTCTTTTCGTGAACCTGCTGTTGTTCGTCGGGTAGGACGAAACCGCGCCCTGTCTGGAGGCCAGCGGCGGCGCGTTTGCGAAATGTTGAGGCAATGGATTCCACGGCCTTCTGAAGGAGTTTGTCGTAAGCCTTCATGTCACTGCCGTGGTTCGTCTGCTGGTCGAACAGGTTGCAGAGTTCGGTGTAGGCCTCAGCCTTGCCCGAACAGAGGATGCGGTAGATGTCGAGAATCTGCTTCGGGTGCGCGAAGCCGAAGCGAACGTTGCCATCATCGAGGACGTAAACGAGGAAGTAGGGATGGAGCGGGTTGATAGACTCGCTCGGGCCGGGTTTGACGTCAGGAATCTCCCCGCGTTGCCCTTCCTGCCGGAAGCAAAAGATCACGCCGGGGCTGATGACCTTGTACTCTGAATGCGTCGGAACACAGGTGTAGAGACCAAAGGGGGCGGCTTCGAGGGCGGCACGGTTGGCCTCGATATATTTCAAGAGTTCGAGTCGAAAGTCATCGAGAGTAAATTCAGTAAGGGAAACACTGTCGCCAAGGTCTTCGATATCGAGGACTTCATCCTTGAGCCGGAGAAGTTGCTTGTCCCGGTAACGGAGATCCTCGGAGATGATGTCCTCGATTTCCTCATTTTTGAGGACGTTGTCCTCAAAGGTGGCGGCGATGTCAACCAGAGCCATGCGGGCTTCGACACGGTTCTTCAGATTGATGTACTTGTTGAGGTCCTCAGTGGGCCAGAAATTGACGAGTTGCACCGTATGGCTGGCGCTGCCGATACGGTCGATCCGGCCGAAACGTTGGATGATGCGAACCGGGTTCCAGTGGATGTCGTAGTTGATGAGGTAGTCACAGTCTTGGAGGTTCTGACCTTCGCTGATGCAGTCGGTGGCGATTAGTAGGTCAATTTCACCCTGCTGTGGCATCGAAGGAATTTTGGTGCGGTGTTTGGCTCGCGGGGAGAAGTTGGTGAGGATTTGGTCGTAGGCGCTATCGCCAAAGGTCGTCCGAGTATCACCGCCGCCGCAGACAAGGGCCATGTTGATACCAAGTTGCTTGGTACCCCACTCGAGGAACGATTCATAAAGATAGGTGGCGGTGTCGGCGAACGCGGTAAAAACGAGCACTTTTCGATTCGGCTCACCGAGTTTGTTGGTGGTGGGATCGGCAACCTTGGCCGCGATGAGTTTCTTAAGTTCGGCAAGTTTGGCGTCGGTGTCGGGTGAAACATTCTGAGCGGCATTGAACAGAATGCGGAGCTGATCCTTATCCTTCTTGAGGTCTCTGATCCAGCCTTTGTCACCATCCAAGCGGAGATGCTCCAGTTTGTATTTGAACTTGCCACCGACGAGCATGGCTTCTTCGAGTTCATCGTCGTGCCCCGGGTCGTCGAGTTCGAGTTCCAGTTCCTCGGACTCAGGGTTTTGCTTGGGCGACGCCTGGAAATTCTTAATTTTGCGCTCCAACCCCTCGATCTTGGCGATAGTACGGTCCATCGTAATCTCAAACGATTTCACGGAGCTTTCGAGGCGCTTGAGGAAGTTGACCTTCATCATGCCAATGAGGAATTTTTCACGATCAGCCTGAGTGAATGGATCTCGGGTGGGCGTCTGGTAGAAGGGCTTGAACTCGTCTTTAACGTATTTCGACGGATTAAAGAGAGAAAGTTTGTACCCGGCAATCTCGTCATTGAGTTTGTCGTAGGAAAGAAAACGCCCGCGCAGGTCAATTTCCGGGTAAATCGAAACCGGCTTCCGGCGCTCCGGGAACCCGCCAAGTTGGGCGATGCTCGCCTTGTAGTACTTCTGGATGTGCTTGCGCGAGCGGGCAATGGTCAGTTCGTCGAGCAGTTTGAAGAAGGCGGCGCTAAGTTTTTCAAGAAGTTCGCCTGTCTTGCGCTCCGAACTGTGTTTGCGCGCCCAGAGCGAGAAGACCTTTTGCGCGGTTGTGAGCGTCTCTTTGAGGCTGCCGATTCCGAGAGACTCAGTGAAGGCGTCGTCGCGGTTCTCGGTCAGGAAATAGAGTTGGTTGCGAAGATCCTTGAGGTCGTTGTTAACCGGTGTGGCAGAGAGTAGGAGGACCTTGGAACGAACGCCGGCCTTGATGATGTCAGCCATGAGCCGCTCATAGCGGCTTTTGCGAACGAGGTTACCTGCGTCGTCTCGCCTGCCGGGGGTGTTATTGCGGAAGTTGTGCGACTCGTCGATGACGATCAGGTCGTAGTTGCCCCAATTGAGGGTCGCGAGGTTGATGTCTCCGGAGTAGCCAATCTCCCGACTGAGGTCAGTGTGCGAAAGGACATCGTAGCGGAACCGGTCCGAGACGAACGGATTGAGGAGGCTGTTGGCTTTGTACACCGTCCAGTTGTCGCGAAGTTTCTTAGGGCAGAGAACGAGGACGCGCTCATTCTTCAGTTCGAAATACTTGATGACGGCAAGGGCCTCGTATGTCTTCCCTAAGCCGACGCTATCCGCCACAATACAGCCGTTATGGCGGAGGATTTTGTTGATGGCGCCTTTGGCGCCGTCCTTCTGGAACTCGAAGAGCGCCTTCCACACCTCCGTTTCGAAGAGGCTGGTTTTTCCCAGGTCTGCGTCAGTCTTGCCAACGTCGCCCAGGAACTTCTCAAAAACGTGAAAGAGTGTCTTGTAGTAGATGAACTCCGGGGCGTTATTCTCGTAGAGTTGTTTGAGGTAGTTCAGAACGTCCTTTTTGACATCCTTGACGAGTGTTGGACTAGACCACAATTCATCGAACCATTGCTTGAGTTCCTGGCGGTCGCGATTGCCATCAACAATGAGGTTCAGTTCAATGTTGTTGTTGCTGGTGCCGAGACCTAAACCACGCACGGTGAAATTGGAGCTTCCGAGGATGGCGTCCTCCACCCCGGCGGTGGCGACATGATACATCTTGCCATGAAGGAGGTTGGACTGTTTGATAGTTTTGATGTCCACCTTGCGTTCAATCCAGTCGGCGCACTCCTTGGCAACTCTTTTCTGCTGGAGTTTATTGGCGAGTTCAAGCCCAGCGGCATCGATGATGAAGGATTTGTTCTCGGTCTTGCTCGGGTCGAGGCGGTTGACGAAGGACGGTTCGCCGAAAAGGAAGTCGAGATGCTTGATTCGGTCGAGGTCCTGCTTCATTGCATCGTAGGCATAGATGGTGAAATAGGCGGAGACGATGGAGAGTCGAGACTCCTCTTGGATTTTGCCCGTGAGGAAATCAGCAACAGTCCCCCTTGTGTGGTTGTCGCGAAGTCCGCAGTTGAATAGAGGTTTCAGCATTTAATTCAAATATGACTGATAATTGCTAAATTGTACCAACAAAACCAATCTTACCACCTGAAGAGAACAACCCATTGTTAATTCATCAACTGGTTTCTTTGTAAGTTACACCTTTAGAATAAAAAATCAAGGTTACGGATAATGACGATAGACTTACCTCTCTTTCCGTAAAATGGCAAATGTCATCAGCGAAGCCGATGGTGGTGCTTGAACTGGCTACAGACGAGAAGACGCCAGAACCCGAGAGCCCATCGTCAGTGCTGAGGACCGGCAGGACAAGCTTTAGTCGATCCCGATCCCTCCCACGACACCAAGGAGCAGAAGGGAAGGTTTATTCCCCCCCACGCATCATCCCAATGCTTTGCCGGCGACAATGCTGAGATCGTCCCAGAATGGAGGGCGGCGGGAGAGACGCAGCATTTCCTGGAGGGCGGGTGTGCCGAAGTGGTGGGAATGATAAATGCGGCCAAGGGTGTAGTCGTCCACAAGGATGCCGTCACTGGTGATGGTGACGATGTCATCGGCAAGCGGTACGTTGCAGTGATGGAGGGAGAATGACGCATCGGAGCCAAAACAGTTGTTTAAGTGCCCGAATTTGTCGTGGTTAGGGCGGGTCAAGAGTTGGGAAGTTTTGTTTTCTTCGGCTTCGGCAGCTTCTTCAGTTCCGATACCACTTTATCAAAGTCCAGGTCAACCGCACGGGGTTGTGAATCCAGAAAGGCCCGATAGCGCTCGTATTCCAGATCCGCTTTCATCTTCGCTTGCTCGGCAGAGATCTTCCCTGCGTGGTTCAGCAATTCGTGCTCGGAGAGTTTCAGAAATTCATCCAGTTTCGTGATCCAGTCCCGCATCGTCATCACCTTGCGTTGCAGCGCCCGCAACTCGGCGAATTCGATGTAGGCGTTCACGATCCGGTTTAGCGTGCCGAGTTCTTCTCCATCGAGGTAGTTCTTGGCAATAGATACATCCTCCTTGCGAATGATACCACCGGGCCGCGTTGTTTTCAGTCCCATGAATGGCTGACCAGCATCCACCCGCGCATGGATTACCTCCGCCGCCGTCTGCCCATGTGCAGCCCAATGCATCTTGTTCTGGACTGTGGCAAAGAACTGCTGTGACATCTCCGTGTCCGGCGTGTAATCCACACTCGTCGCATAAATATCCAGCACCTTCTGGTAAAAGCGCCTTTCGGATGACCGGATGTCCCTGATGCGCTCCAGTTGTTCGTCGAAGTAATCCTTCTGTCCTTTGCCCGGAGGGTTCTTTAGCCGCTCATCGTCCATCGTAAAACCCTTCACGATGTATTCCCGCAGCCGCTGCGTGGCCCAGATGCGGAACTGCGTGCCCCTATGCGATTTCACCCGATAGCCCACCGAGATGATGACATCCAGATTGTAGAATTCGATCTCCCGCATGACTTGCTTTTGCCCTTCGGATTGAACTGTTGCAGATTTTGCAACAGTTGCCGCCGGGCTCAACTCCCCCTCCTCAAACACGTTCTTGATGTGGCGAGAAATGACGGACTTGTCCCTCTGGAACAAGTCCGCCATCTGGTTAAGTGACAACCACACCGTCTCGCCCTCCACCCGCACTTGCAGGCGCGTCCGGCCATCCTCCGTTTGATAGAGAATGAGGCCTGCATCGGGTTTCGGTTCGTTCTTCATGGCTTTATTCTCCATTGTAGTGTGCGAATTTCATGTTTTACAAAACCCTTTCCAGCCACGAAGCCCCTTGGCTTGATCATCGCCCCGGAGGCCGGCACGGATGAGATCCAAGTAGATCTGAGCATCGCAGACGAGCGGGAAATCGTCAACCCGTTGCACGGTTTGAAAGACACCGGGATCGCGCGGGGTGAGAATCCAAACCTTCCCGCCATCGGATACCTCGCGAAGGCCCAGACGCTTGAGGTCAGTTTCCGACGGGAATTGCCTACGGTACAGGGAGAGTATCGCACATTCTGTGTAGGGGAAACGCAAACTGGCGGCAAACCACTGAGTGAAGGCTATATCCCCAGAAAACTCCTGCAACAAATGCTTGGCAATCACTCGCAAGTTGGGTTCCAGAAGAGAATATTGCTGCACCGACACGCGTTTATGGAAATCATCAGCCGCTTCCCATGCCGTCAACAAGGCCTCCCGGTTGAGCAGGCTCCAGGCACCGCGTTTGTCATCCACCCACCCTTGTTCAGTGGCGTGATTGAGGAGACGGGACACAAGCCCTTTGCTGAGTTTGGTTAACTCCGCAATGTCGGCTTGTTTCCATGTGCGATCAGGATAACTCAACAGCACGCGCGCCACACGGGACGATTTGAGTGAAAAAAAGCTCACGGGCGGTTCCGGAAGGACGTAATATTTGTTACGGGGCGGCACATCCTTCTCGATTGCAATCCCCTTGGCCGAAATCCAGATACGCCCATTCAGATCCAAACAACTGACGCCTTGTTTCTTACACTCCTCAACCAGGGATGGCGTCAGTTTCACAGTCACGAGAAGTGGGTTTATTCCCGGAGTCAGAACCCGAGCGGCCAGATAAGCGACATCCTTTACTGTCGGGCGCAGTTGACAGTCGGCGAGAAACTCGGACTCCACTCCACCGAACGAAAATGTGACAGCAAGATCAACAAGTTCTGAACCTTGATATTCAGCGACTATGAACGTTCCTAACGAGTTATCTTCCAGTATCTTACGAGCATAACGGATTAGCTCTTGCTCAGATGTGACCACTTCTTTATTCACTGGAACCTCATTGTTTACTTTTTAGTAAATATAGGCTTTCCAGTAATAAAGTCAACAGGTCTCTCCTATTCAAGATGGAATTTCCACGTTATCAGAACTGGCAATGTGCATTTTTTGCATATTGCTTTCTTGTGACCAGAAAGGATAACAGGGACTGCAAGGCAGGCGGGCTCAGGGCAGGTTCGACAGGCTCACCGCAGGCAGGCGGAGGGGACGGAAGACAGTGGGCAGTGCCGCTGGGGACAGCGGCTACTACAGTGGGGAAGCAGTTGTGCGAGCCTATGCCACCCCTACCGCCCGGCCCTTGGCAGTTAGACGGTATTTCTGGAGACGGCTGTTGGGTTTATTGGGAATGGTGCGCTCGATAAGTTTCCCTCGCAGGAGCTTTTCGATGGCTTTTTTGAAATTGCCGCTACGCTGAGAATGACCAAGAATTTTCAGTAAATTGATTCTGCCGCAATCTTTGGATTCGAGAGCAACAAGAATTGCCCGGTCAGTTGCATGAAGGACGACTGGGGCCTTTCCGTGTTCCCGGTCCGAGCCCACCTTACTCACGGAATCCCTGATAACGGGCTGTTCTTTTTGCTGACGAGCGATGATTAGATCTGACGCAAACACCTGCACCGCCCCGAAGATCATGCCCTGCGGGGCTATGGGCGAAAAAGTCAGAAGGCAGTTTTCAGAAGACAGTATTCAGAACGGAGTAGGCCATGGAATGTCATAGATGCCCGGATCGGGAGAAAATTGAAAACGGCGAGTTTGCACAGGTGGCATACAGCAATACCCCCTGCGCGAAATGTCAGTTGAATGAAAACTCGGATCTGACGATGGAGTATGTCCAGGACATGGAATCCAGAATTCAGAATCCAGAATTCAGAAACGGAGAAGAGGAAGCGCAATTGCCTATCTCGGTAATGAAAGAGATTGTTTTCAGGTTGTTGAGCATGACGCCAGAGAACCGGGATGCTGTTTGCTGGCGGTTTGCGGGGATGTCCTATCAGGACATTGCGGTCTTACAGGGAGTCACCGTCGCGGCGGTTGAGAAACGGCACTGGAAGGCCATGAAGAAATGGCCGGCTCTTCGCGCGATGTTCGCAACGAAAGTGGCGAAACATGGGCGGAGAAAATCCGTGGGCAGTGGACAGAAGACAGTGGACACAGAATTCGAGAGAAATGCGAACAAAACAACCGGGAAAAGGGTGGCATTTGAAAAGAGAAACGGCTGAGGATTTGAGACGTGAAGAGGCGTTGATTTTGAACTGGATTCGGGACGTTACGGCCTCAAAACAGGCCCGTTTACGCGAAATTCGATGCAAATTACAGGGGGTTTTGCACCTGGAAGGCGAAAAAACAGAAAGTGAGATTTTTTACAAAAAGCACTGACACTCAACGGATTATGACGAATTTCGCCGAGTTTCGTTCAAGGAATAACAAGGCGCAGCGCGCTACGCGCGGCGGGGGCCCCATGGTGAGCGGGGAGCGCGGAGTGCCGAGTGCGGAGTAGTCAGATGACAGAGAACAGAAGACGGCAGGGAGAAGTTGATCAGGTTGTTTTGCGTTCGATGAAACGACCTGACAGGTATTTGTGAAGGATGCTGGAGATGAGGGTCTGGTAAGGCATGCCTTCCTCGACAGCCCGGGTTTGAATGCCGACCAGATCCCGTTCGGCCAAACGGATGTTGATGCGTTTATTTTTCGCCAGCGTGTTATGGGCAAACTTCTGTAATCGGGTGATCTCGGCCGCCTTGTTTTTCACAGGACGCCATTCGCCACGGTCAAAACTTTCCAGCAGTGCCTTCTCTTCAGGATCCAATGTGTGCTTACTCATAATTGCTCCAGGTATTGTTTCGTTGCCTTCCGGCTCGGAATTATTGTTTTCAGAAATATCCCATCCTTATTGGGAACATACAGCACGAGATACGCATACCCATCCATCTCCACAATGGCAACTTTCTGTCCCGGATACTTTGCCTGATCCGGATGATCAATAATGTCCAAAACCTGTTTCTGTTCCAGCAATACAGCAACACGCTCAAAAGAAATTCCACGACTCTGTTTGAGCAGATTGTTCTTATCCTCATCCCACAGGATGTTTTCCATGAATCAACTATCCCAACATGTGTGCCGAATGTCAACACACTGTCTTCCCGTTTATGATTCGACACCAGAGGCGGCGGAGCCGTCCCGGCACCGGCCGCGGTGACGCGGCTTCGAGTGAAGCGAGGAATTCCGTTGGACGGCGCACACTAGGGTTGCCGATGACAACCAGGATATGATTGATGATCACGCTAGCCAGAATCTTCCCGCCGGCCGCCGGACAACACGCGCGTCTCCAAGGGGGTATGCCGACCTGCAATGGTTCTACCATTACATGGAGCGGTCAGACGCCATGATCCATGCCGTAATCCAGAGGCGTAGGGCGGCGTTGCTGGCGTGTGATTGGGATATTCGCCTCTGCCCGCCGGAGGCGGGAGAGGCGAGAATCCAGAAGTCAGAATCCAGAATCCAGAAGAAAACCGGCGATCAAGTATTGGCTGATGAGCAGGCAGCTTTTTTGCGCGAGGCATATGACCGGGTTGAGAACTTCAGGGATGCGGTGTCATTTCTGTTTTCTGGATTATTCCGAGGGTATGCACATCTGGAGAAGCACTTTTCACCATCGGGGCTGGTGACACGTCTGGAGCCGGTGGAACAATGGTTCTGGGTTCGGGACGGTATATTTGGTGCGTGGGAGTACCCCTCCTCACGACAATTTCATTCTTTCCTGAGTTCCGAGTTGGGGTGAATATCAGTTGTAAGTCCTTGATTTGCAGGTAAGCGATTGCAGATTTGGGTGTCCCGAGCGTAGAATCGCTCCATGTTCATTCGTCAGAAGCGGAACAAATCCGGACGTATCAGCGTGCAGGTCATCGATAAGAGCAATGGCTATCGAGTGGCCAAGACTCTTGGGACTGCTGGCGATCCGGACGAGATCGGACGGCTTGTTGAATTGGGTAAGGTGTTTATTGAGAGGCAGAGCGGCCAGTATTCCCTGTTTCCGCAGGATGAGCGCGACAACGCCGTTGTGTTGGACTTTGTCAGCACGTTGAAGAACACATCGATTCGCACGGTTGGGCCGGAGTTGATTTTTGGGCGGCTGTTTGACGAGATTGGTTTTGACGCAATACCTGAGCCGATGTTTCGAGAGATTGTCGTTGCCCGGTTAGCTTATCCGACCAGCAAGCTCAAAACGGTGGACTATCTGTATCGCTACCAAGGCAAGATCGTCTCGCCGGACAGTATCTACTTGTTCCTCGACCGTCTCAACGACCGCTACAGTCAGCAGGCTCAGGAGATTGCTTATCGCCATTCGCGCAAGATACTCAAGCAGATCAGCGTCGTCTTCTATGACATGACCAGCTTGTACTTCGAGACCGAGGACGAGGATGACCTGCGGAAGATAGGCTTTTCCAAGGACGGCAAGTTCCAGAACCCTCAGATTATGCTCGGCTTGTTGGTTGGAGAAAACGGCTATCCAATCGGCTATGACATTTTTGAAGGCAACACATTCGAGGGCAAGACGCTCCTGCCGGTTTTGCAGCAAATCCAGGAGAAATACAGTTTTGGCAAACCGGTTGTCGTTGCCGACGCCG
>Ga0118677_10002546_pt1 | contig 36510 bp, 37 predicted proteins | sample AliMusrvi5mmetaG_FD_86154 | JGI IMG/M metagenome (GOLD analysis project Ga0118677, IMG submission 86154)
GTTCCCTTCCAGCTCGATCGGAACGGGGATGTTGTAAGTCGTTCCGGTCCCCTCCAGTTGCTCCAGGAAGAAGATTCTCCGTTGCGCTGGCGTTACGGGATAATGATCGGCCGGAGGCACCGGGTCGATGGTGGCCAGTCTGACCTTCTGGGAGTTCTGTAAATGAGCCCCAAGGGCCTGGATGGTCCGGTACTGGAGAACGTCCCGGAACGAAATATCGATCTGAAAGACGGAGGCTATTTCCGACTGGAGTTGCACGGCCTTGAGCGAGTGGCCGCCGATCTGGAAGAAATCATCGGTTGTTCCGACCTGTTCCAGGCCCAGAATTTTTTTCCACATTTCCACCAGGATATCTTCGGTCCCATTGGCCGGCGGCGTGCCGGTTGCCTGGATTACCGGTTCGGGCAACGCTTTCCGGTCGATTTTCCCATTGGTGTTCAGAGGGAACTGGTCGAGACGCATGAGGAACTGGGGGACCATGTAATCCGGCAGTTCCCGGGCCAGCGAAGCCCGTACGTTCGCGGGTGTCACGGATTCGTCCGCAACGTAGTAGCCCGCCAGGTATTTTCCGCCGGTGGGATCGGTGCGGTCGACGACCACGCCCTGCCGAACACCCGGCACTTCCATAATCTGCCGTTGAATTTCGTCCATTTCGATGCGAAATCCGCGGATTTTTACCTGGAAGTCCTTGCGGCCGTGAAATTCGAGATTTCCGTCGGGTAGCCAGCGCGCCAGGTCGCCTGTACGGTACATCTTCGTTCCGGGCCGGAACGGGTTGTCCACGAACTTCTGGGCCGTCAGCTCGGGGCGGCGCAGGTAGCCGCGCGCCACGGCCGGGCCGCCGATGCATATCTCGCCGACTCCCCCCAGCGGCGCCAGCCCGGCGCCTTCGTCCAGAAGATAAGTCTGGCAGCCCGGCAGGGGGCGCCCCAGGTGCGTGGCGGCCTTGTAGCCGCCCAGCTCGCCCAAGGTCGCCATCACGGTCGCCTCGGTCGGGCCGTAGCAGTTGTCGAGCTTGACGAACTTGGACCAGAACCGCGCCGCCTCCTCGTCGATCGCCTCGCCGCCGCAGAACAGGGACTTGAGCTCCGGCAGGGCGCGCCGCGGCAGCAGGGGGAGCAGGGCCGGCGGCAGCCAGGCGTGGGTCACGCGCCGCTCGAGCAGGAGGGTGAACAGGGCCTCGGGATCCGTCCGGGCCGCCTCGGGCGCGACCACGAGCTCCCCGCCCCGGCTCAGCGGGTTGAATATCTCGAGCACGCTCGCGTCGAAATTGATCGAGGCGAACTGCAGCCAGCGGCTGCCCGGCCCCCGCTCGCAGGCGCCTTCGAGCGAGGCGATGAAATGCGCGAGCATCCCGCGCTCGATGACGACGCCCTTGGGCTTTCCGGTAGTCCCCGAGGTGTAGATGACATAGGCGGCGCGGCCGGCGGGGGCCGCGGCGGGGGGGCGGCCGCCTTCCCCGGATTCCGCCAGGAGCGCCTCGATGCCGAGCACCGGGCACTTGACCAGCGCCGAGATGAGGGCGCGCGTGCTCTCATCCGTGATCACCGCGGCGCACTTGGCGTCGGCCGCGATGAGCGCCAGGCGTTCGGCCGGGGTCTTGGGGTCCAGCGGCAGATAGGCCGCCGCGCCCCAGAGCGCGCCCACGATGGCCTCGACCATGGGGCTGGAGCGCTCCAGGCAGAGGCCCACGATCGGTTCGGCGCTGCCCCGGCAATGGGGGGCGAGCCCGCTGGCCACGCGGCGGGCCGAGCGCAGCAGCTCCTCATAGGAGACCACGCGCTCCCCGTAGCGCACCGCGGGAGCCTGCGGCTGTTTGCGGGCGGCCTGGACCAGGCAGGCGATGAAATCCCGGGGCCGCGTCCGCAGCGGGCCGCCGTCGGCCAGCGCCACGGCGCGCGCCCGCAGCGGCCGGGAGAACAGCTCGACGGCCCCCGCCGGACGGTCGAGCTCCCGTTCCAGGGCGCCCAGCAGGACCTGGTAGTGCGCGAAGGCCGTCTTGAGGCTGGAGCTCTGCTGCGGGAACCGGGTCATCACGTCGAAGATGATGGTCTCTTCTTCCAGATCGAAGAACACGGCCACATCCTCGTTGTCGAAGCGGTGGGAGAACGAGGGCAGCAGCGTCGCCTCCACGCCCGCGAGAGTGAGCTCCCGGTAGGGCAGCGCGTCGCGGTTGAACACCACGTTGGTCATGCGCTGGAAGCCCGGATCGATGCGCTGGAGCTCCTGCGCCGCCTCCCGGGCCGGCAGGTCCGAGTAGTAGCGCGTCCGCGCGTGGAGCTTGGCGGCCTGCTGGAAATACCGCCTCACGCTGGCGCCCGGCTCGATGACGCTCTTGAACGCCGGCTTGTTCTCGCTGAAGCCGATGCCCTCGGGCGCGTCCCCGCGGATGCGGTGGCAGTAGGACGTCATCACCGTGTCGCTGCGGGTCAGGCGCGAGAGCAGGAGATGGAAGCTGAACAGGAGCAGCTGCCCGGGCGCGATGGCGAGTTCCCGCGCCAGCCGGACGAGCGCGGCCGAGCGCTGTTTCGACAGCCGCACCTGGAAATAGGTGGCTCCCAGGTCGCCTTCGAGGCGCGCGGGCCGCCATTCAAAAGAGGTCTCGCGGCCCAGGTGCAGCCAGAAGCGCAGGCTCTCGGCGCGCCGCGGGCTGGCCAGCAGGCGCCGCTCGGCGTCCAGGAGCTCCTCTTGCGGCAATCCCAAGGCATTTCCCAGGGCCTCGCCGCGGTAGGCGCGCGAGATCGCGGCGAACAACGGTTTGAGGGAGAATCGGTCGATGAGCGCCGGATGGCAGGCGAACACCAGATGGTGGTCCTTCCGGCCTTGCAGCAGGCAGAACAGGTAGGGCGCTCCGCCGTCGAGGCGGAAGCCCCGGCCCGCCATGCTCTTGATGATCTCGTAGACGTGCGCCTCGTCCGCCTGCCTCACGTCTATGACGCTAAGCCCCTCGCCCGGCTCGGGGCTGGCCACGATCTGATGCGAGTCGTTGATCCGGAGGAAGCGGTGGGAGAAAGGGACCGCGGCTCGGATCGTCTCCGCGATGGCGCGGGCCAGGCGCTTCTCATCAAGCCGCCCTTGAAGGCGGAACACGGCGCAGAGGTTGCCGCCGCCGGGCGGGGCATCGAGCATGCGGAGCTGGGTCAGGGTCGGCGCGAAGGTCCTCAGTTCCATCGGCCTACCTCTCCGCAGCCCAGCAGAGCGCCAACCAGTATCCGCCTGGCAGAGGCTGCTGGCGCAAGCGCCAGGAGACTCCGGCGGCAGGCGCGGCCAGCCCCACGGGCTCGGCGCCGTCCCAGCGCAACGTGGCCGACTCGGGTTGCCCTGAGAATCCCGTGCCCCGGGCCTTGAGCCAGGCCTCCTTGGCAGTCCAGATCCGGAAGAAGAACTCCGCCCGCTCCGGCTCGGCTAGCCGGGAGTAGCGGACCAGCTCCGGTTCGGACATGAACGTCCGCGCTACGGCCTCATCCACCGCCGCGCAGTGTTCGACGTCTATGCCCACGGCCTGGTCATGGGCGGCGCAGCCCACCCAATCGCCCGAGTGCGTCAGCGAGATATGCAGCCCGGGCCGGTCAGCGAGACCGGGCCGCCCGAGAGCGTCCTTGTATTCCTTGCCCGGAGCGATCCGGCTGAGCAGCCACCCCGCAGCCAGGCACCGCGCTTGGTCTTCGGGCGACCGCAGTCGCGCGGCTTGGGCCCGGCGGTCGGGACAGCAAGCGGCGCGCCACTGGCGAAAGCGGCACTCGGGAACTGGCCAAGCCAGCCGCAGCAGCAGATATCCGGGATGACCGCCCGGCTCGCCCCACAGGTCCAGCTCCTCGTCTACCGGGGGCAACGACTTGGGAGATTCCTGGACTATGGGGGTATTGTATCATAGCGGACGCGGATGATTCGTTTTCCGCCGGGGGGCAGGCTCAGCGCAGGACGCCGGCCAAGTCCTGGGAACCGACCTTTTCCGCGCTGCTGATGAGGCGCCGCGCCGCCGGAATCTTGTTCCAGACATTGCACATCATCGCGCCCCGCACCTGGCCGTCCCGGAGGTAATAGACGACGCCTGTGTCGTTTTCCTTCTTCCATTCGCTGCGCGTCTGCAGCCGCGCGTCCACCTCGCCCACCGCCTCGTAGCCGAGGCCGAACAGGTCGGAGAAGAAGTAGGGCAGGTAATCGTAAGGCTCGCGGCCGCCAGCCATGTTTCGTCCGGCGCAGAGACCCTGGGCCCGGGCGTTGTCCCAGTGCTCGATGTGCAAGCGCCGGCCCAGCGCGGGGCATGGGAAGCTCGCCAGATCACCCGCCGCGTAGATGTCGCTCCTTGCGGTGCGCAGGAACTCGTCTACCACCACGCCGTCCTGCACCGCGAGGCCGGCGGCCTGGGCCAAGCCTACCTCCGGCGCGATGCCGATGCCGGCCACCACCATGTCCGATTCGATCTCGTGGCCGGAGCGGGTGCGGGTCAAGAACCCGCCCTTGCTGCGGGAGATGGAGACGGGCGTGTCCTCGGCGAGGATGTTGACGCCGCGCTCCCTGAATACGGTCTGGACGGCGCGGCCCAGCGGCTCTGGGAACACCCGGCGGCAGAGGTAGGGGGAGGGGAAGATCATGGTCACGTCGACCTTGTTGACGCTCAGGGACGCCGCCAGTTCCGAGCCGATGAATCCGCCGCCCACGATCACGGCGCTGCGCTGGGGCTCGGCCTGCGCGCGCAGGCGCAGGTAGTCGTCGAGGTTGCGGTAATAGCAGACGCCTTCCAGGCCGCCCCCCTCGATCTTGAGCCGCTGCGGCGAGCCGCCCACGGCCAGGAGCAGCTTTTCATAGCGGTACTGGCGGCCTTGGGAGTCCACCAGGGACTTATGGCCGGCGTCGAGCCCCGTGATCCGCGTGCTGAGGGCCAATGTGATGTCGTTTCGGTCGTAGAAGGAGCGGTCCTGCAAGGCGATCTGCGCCACGGTCCGGCCTCCGGTCCAGAGCTTCTTGGCCAGAGGCGGGCGGTCATAGGGCAGGTGGTCCTCGGCGCCGATGAGCAGGACACTTCCGTTGCGGTCGCGCTCGCGGATGCCCTCCGCTGCGGTCGCGCCGGCCAGCCCGGCTCCAATGATGATGTACCGAAATCGGTTCTTGTCCATGACGTGCACTCTTTAGGAGATTCCCATGGATACTTTAACCCCGCTCCAGCAAAGAATTGTCAAATCATTTGGAGAGATTTGCAATTTCATATAATTCCGTACTATTAGTTCTGGATTGATTCCGAAGTCATGATACTGGCTCTGAGCCTCAACACCGCTCTCGACAAGATCCTGGTCCTCCGCCGCCTGGAGGCCGGCCGGCGGCATCTGCCTGAGTGCAGCCTGGATTTGGCCGGCGGCAAGGCCATCAATGCGGCCCGCGCCCTGACCCGCTTCGGCCGCAAGGTGCGCGTCCTGGGATTCGTGGCCGGGCACACGGGGCGCCGCGTCGAAGCCCTGCTCGCCGAGGAAGGCGTGCCCGCGCGCTGGATACGCCTGCCCCGGGGAGAGTCGCGGACTTGCATCACCGTGGTCCACGGCGCCATGGTCCCCACCGAGTTCAACGAGCCGGGACCGGCGGTGCCGCGGGCGAGCCTCCTCCGGCTGGAGGCCTGTTTCCGCAGGATGCTGAAGGACTGCCGCTTCGCGCTCCTTTGCGGCCGCCTGCCTCCGGGAGTGCCGGCGGATTTCTACGCGCGGCTCATCCGCGCGGCGCGGGAGCAGGGCGTCCCCTGCGCCCTGGACGCGAGCGCGCCCGCTTTGGAACCGGGCTTGCGCGCCGGGCCGGACTTGGTCAAGCCGAACGCGGTGGAGATGGCGGAGCTGGGCCTTTCCACTCAGCCTCGGCGTTGGCGCGGTTCGCTGGCGCGGCTGGTGGGGCTCGGAGCGCGGGAGGCTTTCGTGAGCCTCGGTCCCCGCGGCGCCCTGCTGGGCACCGCCTCCGAGGCGATGCATGCGGTCGGGCCTAGCCTGCGGGGCTGTCCGCTCGGCTGCGGCGATACCTTTTTGGCCGCGGCCATCCATGGGTCCCTTAGCGGCTGGCCGTTGCGGCGCCGTCTGGCCTTCGCGGTCGCGGCCGCCTCGGCCAACGTGCTGACCCTCGGCGCCGGCCTGTTCCAGGAAAGGCACCTGCGCGATATCCTGTCCCAAGTCCGGGTCCGGTCCCTCCCCAATTCAAGCCAGAATTGGTAATATCACACCCAATGCCCGTCACGCCCCGCATCCGCTTCATCGAGTTCCTCTCCCCGGCGCCGGAGAATCCGGATTCCGGATCGGCCGAGATCCGCGTGCATCTGGAGGACGGCGGCTCCTCCTGTTTCGGCGCGCTCACGCCGAGCCACGTGGGGCACCGGATGAACGAGGCGGGACAGGATTTCACCTACGGCGCCCCGGCGCTTTTCGTCAAGCGCCTGGACCAGGAGGGCCTGGGCCGGGCCGTGGAGGCCATGGCCTCGGACATGAGCGGGTTCTGGCTGCGGTACTATAACTCCCGGCCCGCCATCATGAAGAAGGCCAAGGGCGGAAAGAAGTGAACCGGAAACTGCACGTCGACGCGGTGGAGTTGACCGACGCGGAGCCGGTCGGAAGTCCCGGGCATTGCAGCGCCGTGGTCCAGGTCAGCTTGGACGACGGCAGGCAGTTCTCCTTGCTCGCGGCCACACCCTCGTGGTTCACGCAAGCCTTCGCCACGGCCGGCCTGGACTTTTATTTCGGCCCCCTCGTCCTCTTCGTGCGCAGCATGGAGCTGGGGCTGGTGCGCCGTGCGGTGACGGACATGGTCAAAGGCGGGGACCAGTGGCTTTGCCGCCACGACACCCCGCGCACCACCTTGACCAAGGTGCTGGCGGAGTTCAAGGCCAAGCACCAGCCGGGCCGATAATCCTGCAGTATCCCCTCGTTTCCTTATATTAGCCGTTATTTTGCGGCGGGCGCGGCCTGCGCCGCGCCCGCCCCGGCACCGCCTTTTCCTCTGCGGTGCCGAACCTATGAAGGCCGGTGGCCTGATAGATATGGCAACAGAAAAGGTGGCTGAATCTGCCATATAGCATATTGCAATAAGCTATGAAATCTGTTAAGCTACATCCATGCGGATACGACACGGAATCCGGCCGCAGGATGTCTTGGTCCTCTTGAAGCTGGCTGCCTCAAGAGGCCAGGCGTGGCGCCAAGTCGATTTGGCGCGCGAACTCGGGCTCTCCCAGTACGAGGTCAGCATGTCCTTGGAGCGCGCGAAGAACTCCGGTTTTCTGGACGGCTCCAAGAAGCTGCTGATGCGTTCCGCTTTGCTGGAGTTCCTGGTTCACGGCATCAAGTACGTCTATCCCGCCCAGCACGGGCCCGTCTGCCGGGGGGTTCCCACGTCGCACTCGGCTCCGCCGCTTTCAAAGAGAATCGTGTCCCAGGAGCATGACCAGTACGTATGGCCCTCCGGCGAGGGCACGATGCGCGGTCAGGCTGTGTCACCCCTGTACGCGTCCGCGCCCAAGGCGGCGCTACGGGATCCCCGGCTGCATGAGCTGCTCGCTCTGGTGGATGCCATTCGGGTCGGACGCGCCCGCGAAAGGCAGATCGCTTGCGCAGAGCTTGAGCGCCGGTTGAGCGATGGCTAGAAGGACGCGGAACCTCGACATGCTGGCGGCCGTCGCCCAGGGCCTCAGCGGGCTAACGGAGAAAGTCGTCTTCGTGGGCGGCGCCACGATCGAGCTGTATCTTTCGGACCCCTCGGCTGCCGAGGCGCGGGCCACGGACGATGTGGACTGCGTCGTCGAGCTGGCGCGCCGGTCTCAGTACTACGGCCTGGAAGAGGAACTGCGCAAGTTGGGCTTCAAGCATTCCATGGACGAGAATGGTCCCATCTGTCGTTGGGAATTCCGCGGCATCCAGGTGGATATCATGCCTACGGAGGGCGGCATACTCGGCTTTGCGAACCGGTGGCATGCGGAAGGTGTCTCACAAGCCGAACGAGCGCGCCTGCCTGACGGCCAGGAGATTTCGGTCCTGACCATGCCTTACCTGCTGGCTTCGAAGGTCGATGCGTTTCTGGGCCGCGGCAAGGAGGATTTTTGGGCCAGCCCGGACATGGAGGACATCGTGGCCGTGATCGACGGCTGCGCTGAAGTGGCGGACAAGGTCCGCAGGGCGCCGGCTGGCCTGCGTGCCTATCTGGCGGAGAATTTCAAACGCTTCCTGGCGGACCATCGTTTCGTGGAGGCCGTGCACGGGCATATCAGGATATCGGAGAAGGGCGTGGACCGTGTCGGCCGCGCCCTCGCGATCATCAGCCAGTTGGCGGCCTTGGCTGATTGACCGGCTCCGGATTCCGGGGAAGTGGGAGGCAGGATCGGCGCGTTGACGCGCCGGGTTTTTTGTCCCGCCTTCGGCGGTCCAAAAACCGCTAAAAAGCGACGACCCGCCCTCATGAAGAAGGGCAAGGGCAGGAAGAAGTGAACCGGAAACTTCACGTCGACGCGGTGGAGTTGACCGACGCGGAGCCGGCCGGAAGTCCCTCTTCGTGCGCAGCATGGAGCTGGGGCTGGTGCGCCGCGCGGTGACGGACATGGTCAAGGCCGGGGACCAGTGGCTCTGCCGCCACGATACCCCGCGCACCACCTTGGCCAAGGTGCTGGCGGAGTTCAAGGCCAAGCATCTGCCGGGCCGGTAGGTCTATCCAAGGAAAGACGGAGCGGGCCCGCGCTCACGCGAGAATTTCTTTAACCGGGGCATCGGGGACGAGGCGCGGCAGGAAATCCTCGCAGGGCAGGCAGGGGATGCCATCCAAGAGCAAGCGGTCCCGGCCGCAGTAGAGGAGGCAGGCGCGGGCCTGGGGGTAGTCTTCGAGAAAGGCCTTCAACGAGCGCACGTCCTTTGAGGAAACGCGCCGGGAGGATTTCACCTCTATTGCCAGGAACGTGTCCTGCCCATAGATGATGAAATCGACCTCCAGTCCGGATTTGGTGCGCCAAAAATAGAGCTGCCGTTCCTTGCCGCCATAGGCGATCCAGGCGCGCAACTGCTGAGCGACCAAGCCCTCCAGAGAGGCGCCTGCAATCTCCTCCGGGGCGTCCAGCGGCCCCTTGGGCCGCAAGGAGCGGAATATGCCGGCATCCATGTAATAGAACTTCGGGTGCTGAACCAGGTGCCTTTTCGCTTTCTTGGTGAAGACTTTCAGCCGGAATCCCAAGAGAAGGTCTTCCAGTATCTCCACGAATCCGTCCACGGCCTTGCGCCCTACCTGGCATTCCCGGGCCACCTCCGAGGTGTTGAGCAGGGAGGCATGGGAAAAGGTCATGGCTTCCAGGAACCTGGAGAAACTTCCGATGTTGCGGACCAATCCTTCCACCTGGACCTCTTCCCGGAGATAGAGCGAGACGTAGGACTTAAGAGTTTCCTCCGGCTCCTTGGCCGCCAGCACCAGGGGCAAGAGGCCCAAGCGCAGGCTTTGCTCAAGGCTGAACTGGCTTCCCAGCTCGGCGGCCAGAAATGGGTGCAGAGTTTCCAGGAGCACGCGGCCCGCGAGAAGATCCACCCCGGCGCGGCGCAGCTTGCGGCTGCTGGAACCCGTGAGGATGAACTGCAAGGGACGGCGCGGCTTGTCCTCGATCAATTGGTGCACCACGTCCAGCAGAGCGGGGACCTTCTGGATTTCATCAATGACCAGCCGGGAGATTCCCGGATTGCCCTCCACCAGGGCGCGCAACTGCTCCGGGTGGCCCACATAGGTGCGGTAGGAGTGCGGATCAAGGAGATCCACGATCAGCGCATCGGGGAAGTTCGCCTTCAGCAGCGTGGATTTCCCGGTTCCGCGAGGGCCAAAAAGAAAGAAGCTGCCCAGGGGCGCTTTGAATAATCTTCCTACAATATCCATAAATGCTTCCTTTTTGGATTAGGCATATCCATTATATGTTTAGAGGGTTTTTATGTCAATCGCTCGCTTTCCTCCCCGTATTCCCCTGGTAGCGTCTCTGACGTAGAGGCCTTTCCTTCTTATGCGATTGAGGCCCGGGCTCCCGGCGCACTACGAGGATGTGGGCGTCTTCGAAGTAAGAGCCTTTGACGTCGTCAAAACCAAGTTCGCGCTCTAGCTCGTTTCTGAGCGCCGCCTTCTTGTCGATCAAGCGCTGCTCCGCGCGCTGAGTCGCGCGTTTGTGGGCGAGGACCATGAACTCCGACTTGTAGACGTCGAGGAGGGCCTTTTCGATATTCTCGGATCGCGGCTGGCAGACCACTCTGTCCGGAGGAATCTCTTTTTGCAAAGCAGCGCACTTCGCATTCATGAAGTCTCCCCAGCCCAGCTCCACGCCAACAGTGCATTTCCACCCGTACAGTTTCCGGATCAGTTTGGGCATCAGGTCCAGCCAGCTGTGGGTCTCGCCGTTCGGAGTGTTCATTCTATGAGCATAAAGCATGATGTCTGATGGGGCTATACGCATCAAATCGGGAATCTATCCTGGGCACGGACAAGCACTATGATAAAATGCCGTGCAGAACAGGCAGCCGCAGCCGACGCATGGAGAGCAAATGGACTTGGAAGATTTGCACGCTTTGCTGAAGGACTCTTTGCGTGTCGTGCTGATTGTAACGAGTGATGCCAGCGCGTCTTCGCCGGCCATGGCGCGTTGCCGCGCCGGGGTTCTCGTCCCGCCGGAGGCGGCACGAGAACCTCTGAAAAGCGACAGCCAACTGGATTTCCTATAATGTCAGTCTCCTTCCCATGATAACCCTCCGCGGCGTCCGCAAGTCCTTCGGCCAGCAGCTCCTCTTCGAGGACGCCTCCCTCCAGATCAACGAAGGCGACCGCTACGTCCTCGTCGGCCCCAACGGCGCCGGCAAATCTACCCTGTTCAAGATCCTCCTCGGCGAGGAAGAAGCCGACGCCGGGCAATTCACTATACGCCGCGGCGCCGTGGTCGGCTACCTGCCCCAGGAGAACGCCCCGGTCACCGAGGATACGGTCCTGGATACCGCCCTCGAGCATCACGAAGACCCGGACGGCCGCCTGACGGCCAAGGCCAAGGCCATCCTCATGGGCCTGGGCTTTCGCATCGGCGACTTTGAAAAAAAGATCAACACCTTGAGCGGCGGCTGGGCCATGCGCGCCGCCATGGCGCGGCTCTTGATGAAGGAGCCCGACCTCCTCCTCTTGGACGAGCCTACCAACCATCTCGACATAGACGCCCTGTTCTGGCTGCAGAACTATCTGCAGGCCTATCCCGGGGCGGTCTTCCTCATCTCGCATGACCGCGCCTTCATCAACGCGGTCTGCCGCGCCATCGTCAGCCTCCAGGACCACACCCTGAGGGTCTATCACGGCGACTACGAGTTCTACCTCAAGGAACGCGAGGCCGAAAGAGAGCGGCTGCTGTCGGCTTGGAAACAGCAGCAGGACGAGATCGCCAAGATGCAGGACTTCATCGACCGCAACCGGGCCCGGGTCTCCACCGCCAACCGGGCCCAGAGCATGATCAAGCGCCTGGAGAAACTCGAGCGCGTCACTTTGCCCGCTGAAGCCAAGACCATCAAGATACGCTTTCCCCAGCCGACCCGCACCGGGGTGCGCGTGCTCGCTCTCCAGGGCGTGCACAAGTCCTACGGCGACGTGAAAGTCTATGAAGGCCTGGACCTCGAGATGGAGCGCGGCTGGAAGACCGCCTTTGTCGGGCACAACGGGGCCGGCAAATCCACGCTGCTCAAGGTTTTGGCCGGGGTCATCCCCATAGATTCCGGCGAACGCTTCGTGGGCAACGACGTCCGGGTCGGCTATTTCTCCCAGCACCGGGAAGGGCAGTTCAATCCGGACAAGACCGTTCTGGAGGAGGCGCAGAGCGTCGGCCGCATCGTCCCCGACCTGCTCACGCGCACGATCCTGGGCACCTTCCTTTTTCCGGGCGACGCGGTCTTCAAGCCGGTGCGCGTCCTAAGCGGCGGCGAGAAGAGCCGGTTGGGCCTGGTCAAGCTCCTGCTGGACCCGCCCAACGTCCTGCTCCTGGACGAGCCGACCACGCATCTGGACATGGCCAGCGTGGACGCCTTGGTCGAGGCCTTGCGCGACTTCGAGGGCACCATCTGCTGCATCAGCCACGACCTCTATTTCCTCAACGCCCTGGCCGACCACGTCCTGCACATCGACCAGGGCCGCATCACCTGGTACCCCGGCAACTACGAATACTTCAAGAGGCGCCAGGCGCAATGGCACGAGGAGAACCCGCAGGCCGTGGCCGTGCCCAAGACGGAAAAGAAAGACGCCCGGTCCGCGCCCCCGGTCCGTGACGAGCGGGCCCGGGCCAAGCGCCGGGCCAAGCTCGAGACCGAGGTCCTCAAGCTGCATGAGGAGCTTGAAACCCTGGCCGCCAAGCTCTCCGACCCCGCCCTTTATCAGGATTACAACCAGGTCCAGGCCATCGGCGGGCGGATGGAGCAGGTGCAGGAAGACATCCAGGCCAAGGAAGGCGAGCTGACCGCCCTTTGACGCGCCCTGCCAGCAGCCCTTAGTTCATTTCCCGCGCGCGCCGCAGGCATCGGCCAATCTCTGGCCCAACTCGAACGCTTTGCGGCAGTCCAGAGGGAACACGTCCTCGTGCCGCTTCATCTTCTGCTCGGGGTCGAAACGGGGGGCGAAATATTTGGAGTAATCATCGAACTGCAAGGTGTCGAAACAGCACAGCGCCTCGGAATGTCCGAAGATCCTGGTCAGGAACATCTCCGTCGAGTCCAGGAACTGGTTGTAGCCAAGCTGGGCCATGGCTTCCTCGGGAACGCCCATGGTGTAGATGATCCCCGTCTTTATCCGGCGGCTGAACAGCGAGCCCGGCGGGTCCGTGTAGGTCAGGTACTGGAATACGAGCCGCTCCAGGAAGGAGCGCAGCTCGCCCGTCACATTCCCCAGATAGATGGGAGAGCCGAAGATGAGAAGGTCGGCTTTCTCTATCCGGTCAAAGATCGGCGTGAGGTCATCGGCCACCGCGCATTTTCCGAAACTCTCCGAGCCGCGGGTCTTGCAGGCAAAACAGCTTATGCACCCCTGGTAGGTCAGGTCGTAGAGGTGGATGAGTTCCGTTTCCGCTCCTAGAGACCTTGCCCCCAGCAGGGCCTTTTCGAGCAGCAAGGCGGTATTCCAGCGCTTGCGCGGGCTGCCGTTGATCGCGATGGCGTTCATGATGGGAAGGCGTGGGTTCGGCTCACGAAGGCCCGGAGGCTACTTAACCCAATCCGAATCGAAGGTGCTGTGGATGCTCGACAGGATGGCCGGGTCCTCTAGAATGATGCCGAGTTCGCGGTTCTTGTCCAAGGAATACGATGAGAAATTTTCCGACCCGAGATAGGCCTTGCCGGCGGTCCCGCCCGCGTCCGCCAAGACGATCTTGGCGTGGATGAAGGGGGAAGCCAAGCCCTCGGCCTTGACGCCATGGGCATTGAGGACCTGGCGCTCGGCCGCGTTGCCGTCCACGGAGCCATTCTTGAGGATCGCGGTGATGAAGCGCACCTTGACCCCGCGCTTGGCCGCCGCGATGAGCGCCTGCATGCATTGCGGGTCCTCGGTCTCCTCGTTGTAGACTTCCAGTGTCTTGGCGGCGCCCTTGATGACGCCCAGGATCTTTTCGCGCGAGTTGTCGGGGCTCCAGACCAGCGCGGGCTCGGACACGGAGACGGACTTATAGGCCCAGTCGGCCTCGAAGACCTTTCCGATCTCCGCCACTTGTCCCGCGTCGTAAGTGATGATGCCGAAGTCCCGCGTGCCGGAGAAATAGCCGGGCGCGAGGTTGAAGGTCATGATGACAGCCGCGGAGCCGTCGATGACGAGCGTCTTCTGGTGAGTGATGGCGAACTGCTCACCGGCCGGCTTGGTCTTGACGCCGGCCTTCTTGAGCTCCGCGATGTAGGGAGCGTTCGGGTCGTGCCCGTACTTCTGGAAGGAGTAGAAATTATAGAGGACGCGCACCTGCACCCCGCGCTTGGCCGCGTCGGCCAGGGCGGTGATGATCAGGGGGTCCTCGATCTCATAGATGGTGAGGTCGATGGCGCTTTGGGCGCCCTTGAGCAGGCTCAGTATCTGGGTGCGGCCGCTGGTGGGTTCGGAAAGGAGGGTGTAGCCATGGCCTTGTGGCGTAGTGCTGCGGCCTGCGGCCTGCCGGCCGGAGACCGATTGGCCTGGCAGGGTCGCGACGGTGGCTGACTGTTCCCTAGCGGCAGAGAGGACCCCCGCCGCGTCCGAACTGAAATCATTCAGCGCGTCGCGCAGGCCTTGTTGTTCTAAAGCGGGTGGCGTCCATCGCGCCTCATGAGCCCGGTTCTTGAAAAAAGCGCCGGCGGTCAGCAGCGCCGCCACGAACAACAGAAGAGCGTTCTTCCTCATTACCCCTCCCAGGGCCTAAGCTAGTAAGATATCCTATTATATTCGATGATGAAAGAGTATTCCGTGCCGCTGATGCTGTTTTTGGTCCTGGCTTTGAGCGCCGGCCCGGCTTGGGCCGATAGGATCGTTTTGAAGAACGGCCAATCGTTGGAAGGCCTCATCCAAAGCGAGGATGCCGCCGAGGTGGTCCTGGATTTCGGCTATGGGACCACCGTCCTGGGGAAGGCGGACGTCAAGTCCATCCGGCGTTCCAGCGCACGGCAGCGTCGCGCTTTGCAGCGCCGCTTCCTGCGCCAAGCCGCGCGCTCCGGAGCTATCGCGCCGCCGAAGGATGCCGAAGAACTCGCCGGCCTTCTGGAGCGGGCCCGAAACAGCCGCGAAGCCGCGCAGGACTCGCGGCGCGAGCGCGAGCGGCTTCTCGGCCGGCAGGAGGGGCTTGCGGTTCAGGTGCGCGAGCTCAAGGGCCGCCAGCCGGCTTTGGCGGCGGCCCTGGCGCAGTCTGATTCCAACCGGCGCGAATACAACGATCTGGTGGGCAAGCTCAACGCCCTCAACGCGCAGCTGCAGGCCGACGCTATTGAGAGCGAGGGGGCGGACCGGAAGCTCGCCGTTGGCGAGGCCGCGATGGATAAGTATGTGGCGGACTATGCCGCCTTGCGCCGCTACGCCGACGCGCATCTCAAGCGCCTGCGCGCCGGCCGCAGGGACGAGGCCGCGGCCGCCTTCTTCGCGGACTTCGCGAGAGAATTCGCCGATATGGCGAAGGACTTCAAGCGGGAGACCGTGGCGTCCCGGCGCGCCGGCGAGCATCTCATCGTCGAGGCGCTGCTTAATGACAAGGTCAGGGCGCGGCTCTTGGTGGACACCGGCGCAAGCCAGACCGTGATCTCGCCCCGGGTCGCCGCGGAACTGGGCCTGGAGGGGGGGGGCGAGGTCACGGCGACCTTGGCGGACGGCAAGCAGGCGGCCGGCCGGTTTTACATCATGGACTCCGTGTCCGTGGGCGCTTCCCGCGTGGAAAAGACTCCGGTGGTGGTGCTGGATGCTCCTGGCCCGGAAGCGGACGGCCTGTTGGGAATGTCCTTCCTAAGGAATTTCGTGGTGCAACTGGACTTGCCCTCTGGGAAGCTGATACTGGAAGGCCTGGCCGCGCCGTCCGCGGCCACGGGTAAACCCTGACGCGGCTTTTCGACTAACCTTCTTTTAGCGCCTTGAGGAAAGCCTTGATGCGCTTCTCGTCGCCCGAATCCGTGGGCTCGTAGAAGCGTTTGGGTTGGGGCATGTACTCCTGCGGGACGTAGTGGCCGGGGAAGTCGTGGGGGTATTGGTAGCCTTTGCCGTGCCCGCGGGTCTCGGCGTCGAGATTTGCGTCGCGCAGGTGCAGGGGCACCTCCCGGGCCGGGCCTTCCTGGGCTTCGGCCATGGCCGAAGCGATGGCCAGGTAGGCCGCGTTGGACTTGGGCGCCGCGGCCACGAAGATGGCGGCCTGGGCCAGAGGGATGCGTGCTTCGGGCATGCCCAGGATCTCGGCGGCGTGGAAAGCGGCCGAGGCCACCAGGAGCGCCCGGAAATCCGCGTTGCCCACGTCCTCCGCCGCGCAGATGAGGATGCGCCGCGCGATGAAGCGGGGGTCCTCGCCCGCGGCCAGCATCTTGGCCATCCAATAGAGCGCTGCGTCCGGGTCCGAACCGCGCATGGACTTTATGAAGGCCGAGATATGGTCGTAGTGGTCGTCGGATTTTTTGTCGTAGCGGATGGCGCGCCTCTGGATGGACTCCTCTGCGACCTCCAAGGTGATATGCCGCGTCCCGTCGCGGTCCGGCGCCGTGGAGAGAGCGGCCAGCTCCAGTGCGTTCAGGAGCTTTCTGGCGTCGCCGCCCGCCATGCGCGTCAGGTGGGACGCGGCCTCAGCCTGGAGCTTGAGCTGGAGCCGGCCCAGGCCCTGTCCTTTGTCGGCCAGGGCGCGCGCCAGGATGGCCTTGAGGTGGGCCTCGCTCAGGGGCTGGAACTCGAAGGCCGTGAAGCGCGAGAGGAGCGCCGCGTTGACATAGAAGGAGGGGTTTTCCGTGGTCATGCCGATGAGCAGGATGTCGCCCCGCTCCACCGACGGCAGGAGCACGTCCTGCTGGGTCCGGTTGAAGTGGTGTATCTCATCTATGAGGACCAAGGTCTTGCGGCCGAGGTGCCCGGCGGCGTATTTGGCCGCCTCCAGCACCTTCTTCAAGTCGGCCACGCCGGCCGCGACCGCGTTGAGCTCCACGACATCCGCCCGGGAGCGCTCGGCGATGAAGCGGGCCAGCGCCGTCTTGCCCGAGCCCGGCGGCCCGAAGAAGAGCGCCGAGGCGAATCGGTTGGCCTCGATGAGGCGGCGCAGCATCTTGCCCGGCCCCAGGAGATGCTCCTGCCCGGAGAAATCCTCCAGGGCTTGGGGCGCCAGGCGCGCCGCGAGAGGCTGGTCCGCGGGCCCGGCGGCGAAGAGCTCGTCGGGCAAAGGCTTACTTGCCCTTGCCGGCAGCCGCCGCCCCGGCGTCCAGGGATTTCTGCAGGGCCGTGGCGATGCGGTCCAATGTGCTTTCCACGGCTTTGCGGTTCGTGGAATCGGCATCCTGGAGTTTGAAGAGCGCCGCCTCTTGGTGGACGAGCGTATGTATGAATAGTTTGAAGGTATCGACTTCCTTGGGGTGGAGGCGCTTGGTCTCTTTGATCCTGTCATCCACCTGGGCGGCGATGAGACTGATCTGCATGGGCATGAGGCCTTCGATCTCGAGCTCCAACTTGCGGCCGGCGATCTCGACAGCCACCTTATCGTTCATGCTCATGCGATCTTCTCCAACCGCCGGGCCAGGCGTTCCAGGCGGTTCCTTACCTGCGCATGCCGCTTCAATTTCTCCCGGACTTGGCGCAGTTCGGCGTCCAAATCCATGTTTTCCTTGCGCAGCTTGGCGTTGGCCGCGGTGAACTGCGTATTGCTCTCTGACAGGCTCCGCAGGGTCTGGGTCACCCGGACGATGAGCTGCTCGAGCTGCTTGAGTTTGGACTGAAGGTCCTGGGTCATGATCTTAGAACGGCGCCGTGCCTGCGCGCCAGTTCGGCCAGGATGCGCGCAACGGCCGCGGCGACCTCCTCGTCCTTGAGGGTGCGGTCCTCGCGGCCGAAGCGCAGGCGCACCGTCAGGCTCTGCCGGCCCGCAGGCACGCCCTGGCCGGCGAATTTGTCTACCAGCTCCACGCCGCGCAGCTCGGCGATGCCGGCGCCGCGGATGGTCCCCAGCGCCTCGCCGAAAGGCAATTCCGCGGCGACCAGGAAAGAGAGGTCGCGATCGGCGCCCGGGAACCCGCTGAAGGTCCGGAAGCGGGGCCGGACCGGGTCGAGGCCGGCCAGGAGATCCAGATCGATCTGGAACAGGCAGACCTGTGCGCGCTCCAGCCCCCAGGTCCGTGCCAATGTCGGGTGCAGGAGCCCGGCTGTCCCCAGTACGCCGCGGTCGTGGACCACGCGCAGGGCGGCGCTCGGGTGGAAGAGCGGATCTGACAGGGTCCGGCCCGCGGCCGGGTCACGCAGGGCCAGCCAACGCCAGCCGGGGATGCCGGAGAGCAGGTCCTCCACCGCGCCCTTGGCGTCGTAGAAATCCAGTCGGATATCCCGCGGACCGCGCCAATGCCGCGCCGCCGGCCCCAGGAGGAGCCCGGCGGCCTGCGCCGTCTCGGCCACGCCGCCCTCCGCCGGGGCGTAGACCTTGCCGAGTTCAAAGAGACGCACCGCCTCGGCTCCGTGGTTGAGGTTGAGCCGCGCGTTCTGCAGAAGGCTCGCGAGCAAGGACGGCCGGAGGTTGGCGTAGTCCTCGGAAATGGGGTTCTTGACGCGGACCAGGGCGGAATCCAAGCGGGCCTGAGCGGCGATCCGGTCCGATATGAAATCGCCGTTGTAGGCTTCGCAAAGCCCCGAGGCCGCCAAGCGCGTTCGGACCCGGTCCGCGAGCGTGGGCGCGGGCAAGGAGTGGCTGGGCTCCAGGACCATGGCCGGCGTGCGATAGGGGATGGTCTCGTAGCCGGCCAGGCGCGCGACCTCCTCGGCCAAGTCCTGGTCCGTGGCCAGGTCCCGTCGGTAGGAGGGGGGGGTAAAGGAAATATCCTGGCCGTCGGTCTTGAAATCGGAGGCGATTGACCGCAGGGCTGCGGCGACCGTCTCGGGCGGGTAGGAAGAACCCAATATCTCGTTGATCCGGGCGCCGGAGACCACGATGGGTGCGGTCGGCGCAGCCGGGGCGCGGACGTCGCGCGGCTCGGAGAGCTTGGCGTCGCGGCCGCAGAGCTTCAAGATGAGCTCCGTGGCACGACAGGAAGCGGTCCAGGCCGCCTCTGGGTCCGTGCCGCGCTCGAAGCGATAGGACGAGTCCGACCTGAGGCGCAGGGCCTGGGAACTGCGGCGTACCGTGGGAGGGTCGAAATGGGCGCTCTCCAGGAAGGCGCGTTTGGTCTTCTCGGTCACTCGCGTGTCGCGGCCGCCCATGACGCCCGCGATGGCCACCGGTTTTTTTTGGTCCGCGATGACGAGGCTGCGGCCGTCCAAGGAATATTCCATCTCGTCCAAGGCGACGATCTTCTCGCCCGGCCGGGCGAAGCGCACCACGATCCCGCCTTCGAGGGCGTCCGCGTCGAAGGCGTGCAGAGGCTGACCGACATCCATCAAGAGGTAATTGGTGATGTCGACTAAGGCGTTGATGGGACGCAGCCCCACGGCCTCGAGCTTGGCCGCCAGCCAGCCTGGGCTGGCGGAGACGGCGAGCCCCGCGAAGCTGCGGCCGACATAGCGCGGGCAGGCCCGCGGCTCTGCAACCGTGACATCGATGCAGGGGAGCGCGCCGGAAGGAAGATGGGGGACGCCGGCGGCCTTCAGGGGGAGCCGCAGGCAGGCGGAGAGCTCGCGCGCCAGGCCCAGGTGCGAGAGGCAGTCGGACCGGTTGGGGGTGAATTCGACCTCCAGGATGCGGTCCGTGTCGCCGAGGCTCGCGGCCAGGTCCTGGCCCACGGCCGCGGCCGGGTCGAGGACCCAGATGCCGTCGCCGTCTTCGCCCAGGGCCAGCTCCTTGCGCGAGCAGATCATGCCGTGGGATTCGACGCCGCGGATCTTGGAGCGCTCGATCTTGAACCCCCCGGGCAGGACCGCGCCCACGCGGGCCAGGGGGACCTTTTGTCCCGCGGCCACGTTCTTGGCCCCGCAGACCACGGAGTATTTCTCGCCGCCGGCTTCCACGACGCAGAGCGAGAGCCGGTCCGCGTTGGGATGCTTCTCCACGGAGAGCACCCCTCCGACCACGACCCCGCTGAAGCCCGCCCCGCGTCTCTCGATGGAGGCGACCTCGAAGCCGAGCTGCAGGAGCCGCTCGGCCAGGTCCTCGGCCGAGAGCTCCAAGGGGAGGTACTCCTTGAGCCAGTTATAGGAGACTTTCATCGAATTGCCGCAGGAAGCGCAGGTCGTTCTCGTAGAAGAGCCGCATGTCCGGCACGCCCAGGCGCAGCATGGCGACGCGCTCGACGCCCACGCCGAACGCGAAGCCCGACCACTGCCGCGCGTCGTAGCCCACGGCCCGGAAGACATTGGGATGGACCATCCCCGCTCCCATGATCTCGATCCAGCCCGAGCGCTTGCAGGCCGGGCAGCCGCGGCCACCGCAGACCAGGCAGCGCACATCCACCTCGGCCGAAGGCTCGGTGAAGGGAAAATAAGACGGCCGGAAGCGCGTCTCGGTCTCCGAACCGAAGAGCCTCTGTAGGAAGGTCCGCAGGGTGCCCTTGAGGTCGGCAAAAGAGATGCCGCGGTCCACGGCGAGGCCTTCGACCTGATGGAAGACGGCGCTGTGCGAGGCATCCAGGGATTCGTGCCGGAACACCCGGCCGGGGCAGATGACGCGCAGGGGCGGCCGGCCGCCCTCCATGGCGCGGATCTGTACGGGGGAGGTGTGGGTCCGCAGTAGGCGGGGCACGTCCCGCAGGTAGAAGGTGTCCTGCAGATCCCGCGCGGCGTGGTCTTCCGGGATGTTGAGGGCTTCGAAGTTGTTGCGCTCCGTTTCCACGTGCGGCCCCTCGGCCCAGGAGAAGCCCATCAGGCCTAGGATGCGGACCATCTCCTGGAGGGTCTGGGTCAAGGGATGCAGACAGCCCCGCGCCGGGACCGCGGCCGGCAAAGTCAGGTCCAGGTCGATGCGTCCCAAGGAGGCTTCGTCCTCAGCCGCTTCCAGCCGGGCCCGGCAGCGGGTGATGGCGGCCTCGCACCGGACCTTGGCGGCCTGAGCCTGCGGCCCGAAGGCGCGGCGGTCTTCGAGGGAGAGGTCCTTGAGTGCCTTGAGCACCTCGGTCAGCTGGCCCTTGCGGCCTAGGTAGTCGACACGGAACGCCTCAAGCGCTTCCAGGCTGGTGGCGACATCATCGCCCTTCTCATCCAGGACGCGCGAGACCTCGGCGAGCCTTTGGCTCAGCTCAGCAAGCGTCGCGGGGGACACGGAGTGCCCCCGGGATCAGGCGCCTTGGGCGAGGGCGACCAGCTTTTTGAAGGACGACCCGTCGCGGATCGCCATCTCCGAAATCATCTTTCGGTTGAGGGTGATCTGGGCCTTCTTCAAGCCGGCCATGAAGCGGGAGTAAGTGGTGCCTTGCTCGCGGCAGGCGGCGTTGATGCGCGAGATCCAGAGGGAGCGGAAATCGCCCTTCTTGTCCTTGCGCCCCACGTAAGAGGCGGCGAGGGCCCGCTCCACCGCCTGTTTTACCTGCCGCCATTTGCGGCTCTTGTCGGAATAGAAGCCCTTGGCTAGGCGGAACTTCTTCTTTTTGTGATGTCGGGTCGTGACGCCTGATTTTATTCGCATGTTTGAATTCCTACCTTAAATTGCCGAAGTGATCTAGGCGTAGGGGAGGAACCTGGCTAGGATCTTCCCCTCCGTCTTGTTGACGAAATTCTTGGTCCGGGAGAACTGCTTCTGCTCGCCCGATCGGGGCGTGAGCAGATGCCGCCGCCCGGCGCGCTGGTGCTTGAACTTGCCGCTGGCGGTCCGGAGGAAGCGCTTTTTGGCGCCGCTGTGTGATTTTAGTTTTGGCATATGTTGTTCCTTGTGTCCTAGTGCTTCGGGACGAGCGTCATGACCAGCCGGTTGCGGTCCGGTATGGGCTCCTGTTCCACCGACGCGATGGCCACCAAGCGTTCTCGGATGGACCCGAGCAGCTTCATCCCCAGGTCCCGGTGCTGCATCTCCCGACCGCGGAACACGACCGTGAGCCGGACCTTGTCGTGCGCCCCGATGAACTCGGAGATGTGCTTGAGCTTGACATCCAGGTCGTGCGCCCCGATGTGCGGCTTGAAGCGCACTTCCTTCAACAGCCCCGCCTTCTGCTTGCGGCGCGTCTCCCGGACCTTCTTCTCTTGTTCGTAGCGGAACTTCGAGTAGTCCAGGATCTTGCAGACCGGCGGAGTGGCCTGCGGCGCTATCTCGATGAGATCCCGTCCCCGGCTGCGTGCCAGGGCCAGGGCTTCCGAGAGGGCTTTGATGCCTAACTGCGTCCCATCCGCGTCGATGACGCGGATGGGACTGGACGTTATCCTGTTGTTGACCCGCGTCGTGTCTTTAGGAGTCCTGTATATTATTGTGGTTTCGTTCTCCCTCTAGTGATTTCCCCCGTCGGAACGCATTCCGACCGGGGGATAACTGTACCAACTTTTCAGGCGTGCGTCAACACGCCGTTTCTCAGCGGGCGGCCAGGGTATCGTGCAAAAGCTTCAGAAAAAGCCCGGCGCAGACCAAGGCGACCGCGGGCCGGATGAGGCGGCCGCCGCGGCGCAGGCCCAGGTGCGCGCCGATCCAGTGCCCGGCCCCGCCGGCCGCGGCCATGGCCAGGCCGAGCGCGAGGTGCAGGCGTCCGGCGCCGAGGAAGACGGCCAGGGCGGCGAGGTCGGTGACGAGGTTGAGAAGCTTGGCCCGCCCGGTGGCGGCCAGGAGGTCGTGGCGGCACCAGCGCGCCAAGGCCAAGGCGAAGAAGGTCCCGGTGCCCGGGCCGAAGAATCCGTCATAGGCGCCGACAACGGCGGCGATGGCGCAGGTGCGGCGGCGCAGAGCGGCGGGGGGGAGTTCGGCGCTGCAGTCGGCGCCGCCGAATTCGTGATGGGTCAGGACTGCGAGCGCGACCAGGGGCAACGCGGCCAGCAGGAGATAGCGGATGGCGCCCGGGTCGAGGAAACGGGTGAGCCAAGCCCCCAGCATCGCGCCGAGGAGGGCGCAAATCAGGGCCGGGAGGAACGGTCTTATCGGAAAGCGGAGGCGGTGCAGGTATCGCCCGGCCGAGGCGATGGTGCCCAGGGATGAGAGCTTGTTGGTCCCCAGCAGAAGGGCGGGGTTTAGGCCCGCCGCCAGGTAAGCCGGCAAGGTGATGAGGCCGCCGCCTCCGGCCAACGCATCGACTATGCCGGCGAAGAAGACCAAGGCGGCGAGGACAAGGAGTTGCGCGGCGGAAAAACCGGCAAGCGGCGCCAAGATCATGAGCTTTACAATAAATCCCTGAGCCGGTCGATCATAATCTACTTGGCGCTACCGGCTCGATACATGATGACATGCACGGGCTCTATCGTGACCAGGCCATCATCTATCATCTCATCGAGTTTGGGGAGAATCGTTTTGATCTTGTCTTCGGTGTCCACGATTTCGACTAGCATGGGCAAGTCATAGGAAAGTTCTAATAATTTGGCGGTATGGATGTGCGCTCCGCGCCCGAATCCCAGGCAACCCTTGGTCGCAGTCGCACCGGCCATGCCGAGGGTCCGTGCTTCCTTGACGATGGCTTCATACAGAGGCAAGCCTTTCCATTTCGCCTGTTCCAATACGAAGATGCGCAGCAGTTTTTGTTCGCCTTCAAGCTTCGTATGCATTTAAGCCTCCACTATATGACCGTCCCGAGGTACTCCCCAACGCGGAATAACAGGAATCCTAACAAACCGCTGCCAAAGAAGTTCATTGAAGCGCGCAGCATCTCTCCGTCATTGATGAGATTGGAAGTTTCGAGTATCAATGTGGAAAAGGTGGTGTAGGCTCCGCAAAATCCGGTCATCAGAAGAATCCGGTCGTTGGGGCTGAGGGCGGATTTAACTTCCGCTAGGCTGTTGAATACGCCGATCAATAGGCATCCCGAAAGGTTGACCGCCATCGTGCCGTACGGAAAGTCCGTCCCGGCCATCTTATATATCCAGGTGGCAAGAAGATACCTCGCCGCCACGCCTGCTATGCCGCCGATGGAGAGATTACGCCATTTATCCATGATTCACCGATCCCTTGACCGTCCCAACCCATTATACTCGTTCAGACCGCCAGTGGCGATGCGGGGCTTTGGCAGTTCAAGCCCGCTTGTGGTATCATCTGGTCACTGTCCACTGGAGGAATGATGAAAAGGATTTTGGTCGGGCTGGCCTTGGCGCTCCCGGTTTGGGGAGCTAGCGTGCCGTCAGCTTTTTGCGCTCCGGCGCAGATCATCATCATCCGGCACGGCGAAAAGCCGGCCACGGGCAATGAGTTGAACGAGCAGGGCTTCCAGCGGGCGCAAGCGCTGGTGGGATTCTTCAAGAGCAGTCCTCTGGTCACGCAGTACGGCACTCCGGCGGCGATCTATGCCATGGCGCCCAAGGATGCCAGCGGCTCCCTGCGGCCCATCGAGACCGTGACTCCGCTGGCGCAGGCCCTGGGGCTCACGCTCCATAAGGATTATACGAAGGAGCAGCTTCAGCCGCTGGTGGACGAAATCATGGGCAACCCGGCCTATGCCGGGCATATGGTCCTGATCTGCTGGGAGCATAAGATCATCCCCGAGATGGTCAAGACCTTCGGCTACGACCTGGCACCCCAGCAATGGCCGGATGATGATTTCTACAGTGCCTGGATCTTGAATGTCTCGGGCGGGAAAGTGGGCGGATTCCGCGCCATTTCCGAGGCCGTTATGCCCGGAGACCCCTCGAACTAGCGCTTGGCCCAGCGAGACACGGCGGGGGCCAATTCGATTTTCTTGATCTCCCTTGTCGCGCTGTTGTAGCGCAGGAGCCGCACCTTATCGCCGGGCTTGATGTCCGCCAGCTTGGCCGGCTTCTTGTCCCGGATGATCTCGCTGGCCTCGGTCACGGTAAAGTCTCGGCTTTTCCCCATCTTGGCTTTGGCCCATAAGCGGTTGGCCGCCAGCTCCACGGATTCTACGCTGCCGGCCATCTTTGTCCAGCGGATGCGTCCCGCGGGATCCGCGGGCGCGGCCGCAACGGCCGGACGCGGCTGTCGGGAAGTCTTCTTCTGCGGGGTCATCCGCGCCGCGATGTGCTCCAGGAGATCCCGGGACACGTCGCCCATCAGCGTGTAATACTGGCGGCCGTGTTGGAAGGCGTATATCTTGCCCGTGCTCGCCAGCCGCAGGGCGCCTGGCGGTGAGAGCGGCGGCGCGGGACGGCTCACCCCGCTCCGAGGCAGGCGCACCGGTTTATCCGTCAAGAAGATCGAGAGCACGGCCAGGCCGTCCGTGAAGCGCAGATGGCGGACCATGTCCTTGCCCACCTCGAAGTAGTCCGCGCTCTCGAAGGCGAAGCCCCCGGGCAGCATATCGGGCAGGTCCGTCTCGCGGCCGGTCGTTTTCTCCAGCTCGTCGATGGAAAGGAAGTCCGGCGTCATGTCGCCGGTCACCGGCACGGCGGAGTCGACGCTGAGCTTGAAGGTCGCATCCGGGATGGCCGGCTTAAGCTTGAAATGGGTGAAGCGCGCTATGGTGGCGAACTGCTTCCCGGGGAGGAATCTTTTGATGGACAGGATGACCTGGGTCTCGGTGTCTATCCAAAGCAGTTGGTGCGGCTTGCCCGCCACCAGCGGCCGCAGGACCAGGACCCAGGCCTTGCGGCCCGCCACGGAGTCCGGGCCGGTCACGGAGAGCCGGTAGTTCTTGAGCAGAAGTTCTCTTTCGCGTCCCGGCATCATGAGTTTGGTAGCGCTACGCACGGCCTCTCCGGTCACGGCCTTGCCCGGATGCGCCAGCCAAGTGGTCTCATTGGCGCCGTCGCTGACCACCGACCGCGTGACGCTGCCGTCGGGAGCCAGGAATTCCCAGCGGTAGCGGTTGGTCGGGCTGTAATAGACCTCCACCTCTTCTGCGTGGGTCTGCCGGCCGGACCACTGCGTGACCGTGAGATGACCCTGGTAAGGCCGGTCCGGGGCGCTCAGGGCTGCGTCGAGCAGGGCTTGGGCGTCCGGCAACGTGGCGGCCGCCGCGCGCGGCGCGGCGCACAGGACCGCCAGGAGCAGGAGGGCCGGGCTACTACTCCTGGTCGGGCGAGTCGCCATAATAGGCGTTGAGCTGGGCGGAATAGTTCGAGGCCACCAACTCGCTGGCCGGCACCAAGGACTCGGCCGTGTAGCGCGAGTGGGCGGCGAGCAGGGGTTCCAGCGGGATGCCCTGCTCGGGTAGGGCGCGGCGCGCGCCGAACCAGGCCGCGACGACCAGGACCGCGGCCGCGAGCGCGCCGGCCGGAACCAGGACAGAGACGGGCGGCCGGAGGCTGTCCAGGACGCGTCGCCACAGCGGCCGCGCCAGGCGGCGCTCGAGTTGGGCGACCAGTTCCGGAGGCATGGCCCGCCGGGGGGCGCGGGCCAGCAGGGACTTGGCGGAGCGCAGGGACGCGCAGGACTCTCGGCAGGACGCGCAGGCCATGATGTGGTCCCGGACTTCGGCCGCTTCTTCGACGCCGAGTTCTCCGTCGATAAAAGCGGAAATCAATTCGCCTTCGCCATGGATCTTCATTGCGATGTCACCCCTGTCCTGCGCAACTGCGTGAAAGCCGCCCGCACCAGCTGCCGTCCCTGGTGGATGCGGGAGCGCACGGTGCCCACCGGGCAGGACATGATCTCGGCGATTTGTTCATAAGACAAGCCTTCCATGTCGCAGAGCGCGACTGCGGCGCGGTAATGCGCCGGCAGTGAATTCAATGCCTTTTGCACCAGTTCGTCATCCTCTCGTCGCAGCAACTTCGAGTCCAGCTCGGGATCATGCCCGGGCAGCAACTCGTCCCAAGACGTTTCCTCGCGGGGAGGCGGCGCGTCCAGCGACATGGTGTGGCTGTGCGCGTAACGCCTTACCTCATCGAGAAAAATATTATGCAGAATCTTGTACAGCCAGGTCTCGAAAGGCCTGGACCGGTCGAAAGAGCCCAAATGCTCCCAGGCCCGTACGAACGCTTCCTGGACCAAGTCCCGGGCGTCCTGTTCGTTTCCCGAGAGGCGAAAGGCGAAGTTGTAAGCCTTTTCACCGCATTGGCGGATCAACTCCGAGAAACCCCCGGCAGAATCCCCTTCTATATTACGGCCGGAGGGGCGAAAGGTTCGCGGGTTCACGGGGCGGTCTTGAGCTTCGCGCGGGCCCGGTGACGCCGCAGGGCGAGCCGGATGAGCCTATCGATGAGCTCGGGCGTCGCCACGCCCGAGGCCTGCCAGAGCCGAGGGTACATGCTGATCTCGGTGAATCCCGGGATGGTGTTGACCTCGTTGAACCATATCTTCCCGGTCCTCTTGTCCAGCAGGAAATCGGCCCGGGCCATGCCGTAGCCGTCCAGGGCGCGGAAAGCCAGCAGGGATAGCTCCCTCACCCGCCGGGCGCTCGCGGCCGGGATGGGCGCTGGGACCTTGAGCTCGGCGCCCCCCGGATCAAGATACTTGGCCTGATAGCTGTAGAACTCCGACCGAGGCGCGATCTCCCCGCAGATGGAGGCCTTGAGCTCCAATGGGTCGCCCGGCCTCGCCCAAGGGTCTCCCAAGAGCGCGCATTCGATCTCCCGGGCCGGCACCCCCTTTTCCAGGATGACCTTGTCGTCATAACGGAAGGCTTCTCGGACCGCGGGCAGGAGCCGGTCCTGCGTCGTGACTTTGGTGATGCCCACGGACGAGCCCATGCGCGCGGGCTTGACGAAGAGCGGCAGTCCCAGCCGCCGGGCCAAAGCGGGGGCATGGTCTGGATGGCGGACCACGGCGTAAGGCAGGATGGGCAAGCCGGCCAGGACGCCAAGCCGTTTGGAGATCTCCTTGTCCATGCCCGAAGCTGAGCCCAGGACGCCGCAGCCGACGTAAGGGATCTCCGCCAGTTCCAAAAGTCCCTGCATAGTCCCGTCTTCACCCAACGGGCCGTGCAGGACCGGAAAGACCACTGATGCCCCGGCCAGGGCGGCGAAGGGCGCAACCCGCCGGGAGCCTGCCATCAGGGCCTTTTCGCTCGCGCCGACGCGGCCGCTCAAGAGCTTGCGGCGGGAATCCCGCCACCCGCCCTTGCGGTCGATGTAGATCAGCTTCGCCTCGTAGTGTTTCGGGTCAAGGTTGTCCCAGACCGTGCGCGCCGACACCAAGGAAACGGCATGCTCGGCGGATTTGCCGCCGCAGAGGACCAGGACGCGGAGCTTTTTCAAGGCAGCCTCCTCAGATCTGTCTCCAATCCCTTGAGCGCGGCCGCGTAGACTGCGGTGGTCGCTGGGTCGAAAAGCACGAAAATCGTTTCCTTAATAGAGCTCGTCTCTTCAGAAAGAAAATCCGCCACGGCGCGCAGGGCCACGGGGGCGGCCATTTCCACGGGATAGCCGTAGGCCCCCGTCGAAATGGAGGGAAAAGTGACGATTCGAGCGGCCTTTTCCGTAGCCAGGCGCAGGCTGGACCCGTAGGCGCTGGCCAGAAGTCCGCTCTCGCCGTGTCGGCCTCCGCGCCAGACCGGACCCACCGCGTGGATGACCCAGCGCGCGGGCAAAGCTCCGGCGCCGGTCACAATGGCCTGGCCGGTGGGACAGCCGTCTGCAGGCCGCACGCGGTCGAGTTCGGCCATGATGGCGTGCCCTCCCGCGGCGTGGATGGCGCCGTCCACGCCACCGCCGCCGGCCAGGCGCGAGTTGGCCGCGTTGACGATGGCGTCCGCGGGAACCTTAGTGATGTCGCCGGTCAACAAACGGATGCGGGACATGGGGATAGCGCGGTCCATGGGCTTATTCTACCACCCTTGATTCAGTGGCGCAATAAAGATATTCTTTTACCCCCACGATATGTTGGGAACCCTCGCTATAATGCATCCGGACGTTGAGAAAATCCTCATCGGCCCCGAAGCCCTGCAGGCCCGCGTTGCGGAGCTGGGCCGGCAGATTTCGCGTGATTACGAGGGCCGCCATCCGACCTTGCTGGGGATACTCAAGGGTTCCGTCGTTTTCTTAGGCGACCTGTTGCGCGCCGTCACCTTGGATTGCTCGGTGGACTTCATAAGCGTCTCGTCCTATGCGGGCCGGACCTCCACCGGCGAGGTGCGCATGCTCCTCGACCTGCGCGAGAGCGCCCTGGGCAAGGACCTGCTCATCGTAGAGGACATCATGGATTCCGGCCTGACCCTGCATTACCTGTTGACCACCCTCAAGGCCCGTAACCCCAAATCTTTGGAGGTCTGCACCCTCCTCGACAAGCCGGACTGCCGCAAGGTCTCGGTCTCGGCCAAGTACGTGGGCTTCCGGATCGCCAATGAGTTCGTCATAGGCTACGGGTTGGATCACAACGAGAAGTACCGTAATCTGCCTTACGTCGGGGTGCTCAAAAGTGGAAAATAAGAATATCCGTCAGCTGTTGATGTGGGCTCTGGCTTTCGCCTTGATCATCGTCCTGTTCCAGAACCTCAAGACCACTACGGCCGAGTCGGAGATCCCTTACTCCGCCTTCAAGGCCAAGCTGCGCGACGGGCGCGTGAACCAGATCAAGGTCCGGCCAGACCTCATCCGAGGGGAATACAAAGACGACTCCGGACAGGTGCAGCATTTCCGCACGCTGCCCATGCCCGACGCCAAGCTGGTGGAGGATCTGGAGACTTATCACGTCCAGAATTTTCAGGGCGAGGCGGACCGCAGCTGGCTGACCAGCGTCATCTTCAACGTGGGGCTTTTTCTGCTGTTCTTCGGCCTGTGGTGGTTCTTCGTCATCCGCCAGGTCCAGGTGGGCGGCAAGCAGGCCCTTTCTTTCGGCCGCAGCCGGGCCCGGCGCGTGGACGAAAAGAAGACAGTGACGACTTTCGCGGACGTGGCCGGCTGCGACGAGTCCAAGGAGGAGCTCCAGGAGGTGGTGGAGTTCCTTAAGACTCCCGGCAAGTTCGAGAAGCTGGGCGGCAAGATGCCGCGGGGCGTCCTGCTCTTCGGCGCGCCGGGCACGGGCAAGACCCTGCTGGCCCGGGCCGTGGCCGGAGAGGCGGGGGTGCCGTTCTTCTCGGCTTCGGCGTCGGAATTCGTCGAGATGTTCGTGGGCGTGGGCGCCTCGCGCGTGCGCGACCTCTTCGACCAGGCCAAGAAGGCCGCGCCGGCCGTCATCTTCGTCGACGAGCTCGACGCCGTGGGACGGCATCGCTTCGCGGGCATCGGCGGCGGCCATGACGAGCGCGAGCAGACCTTGAATCAGCTCCTCATCGAGCTCGACGGCTTCGAGCAGCATCAGGGCATCATCCTGATCGCCGCCACGAACCGCCCCGACGTCATCGACCCGGCCCTGCTGCGGCCCGGCCGTTTCGACCGGCAGATCGCCACCCCCCTGCCGCACCTCAAGGGCCGCGAGGAGATACTCAAGGTGCACTCCCGCAAGGTGCGCCTGGGCCCCGACGTGGACCTCGCGATCATCGCCCGGCGCACCCCGGGCTTCTCCGGCGCGGACCTGGCCAACGTCATCAATGAGGGCGCGCTGCTGGCCGCGCGCCGCGGCAAGGAGGCGGTGGAGCTCAACGACCTGGAGGAATCCCTCGAGCGGGTCGTGGCCGGGCCCCAGCGCAAGAGCCGCATCATGTCGGATGCCGAGAAGAAGGTCGTGGCCTATCACGAGTCGGGCCACGTCGTGGTGGCCAAGCTCCTGCCCAACACGGACCCAGTGCACAAGGTCTCCATCGTCTCCCGCGGCCATGCCCTGGGCTACACGCTGCAGCTGCCCAAGGAGGACAAGCACCTGACTTCCCGCACCGAGATATCCAACCGCCTGGCGGTCTTGTTGGGCGGGCGCTGCGCCGAGGATATGATTTTCAACGAAGTGACCACGGGCGCTTCCGACGATCTGGCCAAGGCTTCCAGCTTCGCCCTCAAGATGGTGACGGAGTTCGGCATGAGCGAGAAGATCGGGCCGCTCTCGCTCAAGGAGCCGGATCGGGAGATATTCCTGGGGCGAGACCTTTCGCAGGGCGCGAGCTATTCGCAGAACACCGCCGAACTGATCGACGGGGAGGTCAAGCGCATCATCCTAACGGCGCAGGCCCTGGCCCGGGAGATATTGACCACCCATCGCAAGAAACTCGACGACCTCGCGGCCAAGCTCATCGACCGGGAGGTCCTTTCCGGAGAAGAAATCGATGCCATCTTCCAGGGCGCCGTCTCTTAGCGCGGATTTGGCCCGGCCGGACTTCATGGCGCTGCTCCGGCGGCCCCGCCGGACGCCCTTGGTCATGGGCATCGTCAACGTGACCCCTGATTCCTTCTATGACGCCAGCCGCGTGGCGCCCGGCGCGGCGGCCGACGAAGTGCTGCGCCAGATCGAGGCCGGGGCCGACCTCGTGGACATCGGCGGCCAGTCCACGCGTCCCGGGTCGGAGCCGGTCCCCGCGGAAATCGAACTGCGTCGCGTCGTTCCCGTCTTCGAGGCTTTGGCGAGCCGGGCGCGGGTGCCTCTCTCGATCGATACGGATAAGGCCGTGGTGGCGCGGGAGTGCCTGGCCGCAGGTGCGTCCGTCCTCAACGACGTCTCCGCCCTGCGCAACGATCCAGACATGCTCTCGGCGGCCCGGCAGGCCGAGGCCGTCATCCTCATGCACCGCGGCGGACACTCTCCCAAGACCATGCAGGAGCGCCCCCGGTACCGCGATGTCGTCGCTGAGGTAAAGACCTTCCTGGCCGAGCGGCGCGAGGCTTTCCGCCGCGAGGGCGGCGACGCGGGGCGACTGCTCTTCGATCCTGGCATCGGCTTCGGCAAGGACCAAGGACACAACCTATCGCTCTTGAAGCGCCTGGAATCGCTCATCGAATTGGGACCGTTGGTTTTGGGTGTTTCGCGCAAATCCTTCTTGGGGCGAGTGACTCCGGATGGGGGCCCCCAGGAGCGCCTGGAAGGCTCCCTTGCCGTGGCCTGCTGGGCGGCCCTGCACGGGGCGGCCATCCTGCGGGTCCATGACGTGCGCGCGACGCGCAAGGCGCTTGGCGCGTTGGACGCCGTTTTGGGGGCGGACTAGATCATGGGACAGTTTTTCGGTACCGACGGCGTGCGCGGCATTCCGGGCCGCTATCCCTTGACCGAAGAGACGGTCGCGGAGATCGCCGAGGTGGCGGCGCGTCTTTTGATCAAGCAGGGCTGCCCCGCGGGCGCGCCCAGCGTGCTCATGGGCCGCGATACCCGCGGCTCCGGCCCGGCCATAGGCCGGTGGCTGGCGGAAGGATTCGCGGCGGCCGGTTGCCGGACTTGGGACCTGGGAGTCGCCACGACGCCTGCCGTGGCTTACCTGACCCCGCGCACGGGCGTGGTCTGTGGGGTGGTGGTCTCGGCCAGCCATAATCCCGCCCAATTCAACGGCATCAAGTTCTTCACCCATGACGGATATAAGATGTCGCCGGAACTGGAGGACGCGGTGGAGAAGGGCCTCTCTCCCGAGGGCCATGCCCAGCTCCGAAGGCGCGGAGCGCGTCCCCGGGACGCAGCCGGCTGGGTCCGGCGCTATGAGGATTTTCTGCGCAGCACCTTCCCCTCGCATCTGGACCTCTCCGGGATGCGCCTGGTGGTGGACTGCGGGCACGGGGCGGCCAGCCACATCGCCCCGGCCCTCTTTTCGGATTTGGGCGCCGAGGTGGTGGCGCTCGGCTGCGCGCCCGACGGCCGCAACATCAACCTGCGCTGCGGGGCGCTTTATCCCGAGAGCATGCAGGCGGCCGTGCGCCGGCATCGGGCCGACTGCGGGGTGTCCTTTGACGGAGACGCCGACCGCGTCATCTTTTCCGACGAGAAAGGACGCATCCTCAACGGCGACCAGCTCATCTGCTTTTCCGCCATGCACCTGCACCGCGGCGGTTTGCTGCGGGGCGGCAAGGTCGTGCTCACGGTCATGTCCAATTACGGGCTGGTCCGGTTCCTGGAGACTCACGGCATCGGGGTCGTGTCGGTGCCGGTGGGGGACCGCAACGTGACCGAGGCCATCGAGGCTGAGGGCCTGAGCCTGGGCGGCGAGTCCTCCGGCCATATCATTTTCCGCAGTTTCGCCTCGACCGGCGACGGGATATTGACCGCGGTGCAGACCTTGGCCGCCCTGCGCTCTTGCGGCGGGCGGCTGAGCGCGTATCACGCCCTGTTTCGTCCCATGCCCCAAGTGCTGAGGAATCTCGCGGTGGAAGGCAAGGTCCCTTTGGATCGGCTGCCCCGCCTGCGCCGGCTCATGCACGGTTGCGAGGCCGCCCTCCGGGGAGAAGGACGCGTTTTCTTGAGATATTCAGGCACGGAGCCCCTCTTGCGAATCCTGATCGAGGGGCCCGGCCGCGCCCGCATCGAACGTATGGCCCGCCAACTCGCCGCGACATATCTCGCCGAGACGGGCCAAAAGGAGCTATCCCCGTGATGAAGAGCGCCAGCGCCGTGAAGCTCGGAGTCAACATCGACCATATCGCCACCTTGCGCCAAGCGCGCCGGAGCCTCGAGCCCGACCTGGTGGCCGCCGCCGCGGTCTGCCGGCAGGGAGGCGCGGACATGATCGTGTGCCATCTGCGCCAGGACCGCAGGCACATCCAGGACGCGGATCTCTTCCGCCTTTGCGCTGCGAAAGGGAGGATCCACCTGGAACTGTCGGCCGTCCCGGAGATGGTCGCCGTCGCCTTGAAGGCCAAGCCCGCTTCGGTGTGCCTGGTGCCCGAGAGTCCCCGGGAAGTCTCGACCCAGGGCGGGCTCAATCTTCGGAAGCAGGCGAAGGCCGTGGGCCGCGCGGTAGACAAGCTCAAGAAAGCCCGTGTCGCTACGAGCCTTTTCATCGACCCCGAGGCCGCCAACGTGCGCCTGGCCAAGTCCTTGGGCGCCGACATGGTCGAGCTTTGCACCTCCGCGTATGCCCAGGCCGAGGGGAAGGGCCGGCGGGCGGCCGAACTGGAGCGCCTGGAACTGGCCAGCTATCTCGTCGCTGAGATGGGCATGACCCTGCACGCCGGGCATGCCCTCGACTATCACAACGTCCGTCCCATCGCCCGGATCCCGCATATGGCGGCGCTCAATATCGGGTTCGCCGTCGTCTCCCGCGCCATGTTCGTGGGACTCAAGACCGCGGTGCTGGAAATGAAGCTCCTGCTGAGCTAGGCCATGTGTGGAATCGTCGGCTACGCGGGGAAAAAACCGGCCATGCCCTTCATCCTCGAGGGGCTGCAGCGCCTGGAATACAGGGGTTATGACTCGGCCGGGATCGCCGTAGCCGAGGGCGGCAAGATTGCGCGCTGCCGAGCGGCGGGCAAGCTCGCCAATCTGGCGGCGGCGCTCCAGCGGACGCCCCTGCCCGGAGTCGTGGCCTTGGGGCATACCCGGTGGGCCACCCACGGCAAGCCGTCGGAGGAGAACGCCCATCCCCATTGCGACTGTTCGGGCCAGCTCGTCGTGGTGCACAACGGCATCATCGAGAATTATTTCGCCATCAAGGAGAGCCTCGCCCACCTGGGCCATCAGTTCGCCTCCGAGACGGACACCGAGGTCCTGGCGCATCTCATCGAGGAGAAGATCAAGGGGCTAAAGAGCGCGGGCCCGGCGGCCGCGCCGGATTTGACCGAGCCGCTGCTCTTCGAGGCCGTGCGCCTGGCCTTGGGCGATGTCTCCGGGGCCTATGCCCTGGCCGTGCTCTGGTCCCAGGCGCCGGGAGTCATCGTCGCGGCCAAGACCGCCTCGCCGCTCATCATCGGCCTGGGTGAGGGGGAGAATTTCCTGGCTTCGGACGTCCCCGCTTTCCTGGCTCATACCCGCAAGGCGGTGTTCATGGAGGATGGCGAGATGGCCGTGGTCAAGGCGGACAGCTGCCGCTTTTTCTCTTTGGCGGGCAAGCGCATCGAGAAACCGGCGACCAACATCCAGTGGGACCGGACCATGGCGGAGAAAGGCGGCTACCGCCATTTCATGCTCAAGGAGATCTACGAGCAGCCGACGGCCTGCGAGGATACCATGAGGGGCCGCTTCTTCCCCTTGCAGGATGATGGGGTCCTGTTGCGCGACGCCGGCCTGGACGCGCAGACCCTGCGCCAGGCGCGCCAATTCCATCTCATCGCCTGTGGCACCGCCTATCATGCGGCGCTGGTGGGCAAGTACTGGCTGGAGGCCATGACGGGGGTCGCGGCGCATACCGAGGCGGCCTCGGAGTTCCGCTACCGCGAGAGCACGGTCGGCAAGGACGACTTGGTCCTGGCCATCAGCCAATCGGGAGAGACCGCCGACACCTTGGCCGCGGTGCGCCAGGCCCAGAAGAAGGGCGCCAAGGTCCTTTCCATATGCAACACAGTGGAGGCGGCCATCCCGCGCGCGGCTGATTTCAACCTTTACACCCATTGCGGGCCGGAGCTGGGCGTGGCCTCCACCAAGGCGTTCATCGGCCAACTGACGGCCCTGGCGGTGTTCTCCTTGCACGCCGCGGTGGCGCGCGGCCGCATGTCCGAATCCGCCGCGCGGGAGTTCGTCGACGAACTGGTGCGGATGCCCGGCGCCATCCGTGCGGCTTTGAAGCTCGACGACCAGATCCAGGAGCTGGCGCGGAAGTTCCGGAAGAAGGAGCATTTCCTTTTCATCGGGCGCCACGTGAACTATCCCATCGCCTTGGAAGGCGCGCTCAAGCTCAAGGAGATATCCTACGTGCATGCGGAAGGCTACGCCGCGGGCGAAATGAAGCACGGCCCCATCGCCCTGATCGACGAGGACGTCGCCGTTCTGGCTATCGCCACGCGCTCCCGGACCTTCGAGAAGATGGCCTCCAACTGCCAGGAGGCCAAAGCGCGGGGCGCCCAGGTCATCGCCATAACGACGCAGGGCGACCCGCCTTTGCCGGGGGCGGATTTCCGGCTGGAGCTGCCCGCGGTGCCCGAACTGCTGGCCCCATTGGTCAATGTCGTGCCCTTGCAACTCTTCGCCTATCACATCTCGGACCTGCGCGGTTGCGACGTGGACCAGCCGAGGAATCTGGCCAAGAGTGTCACCGTCGAGTAGCCTGCCGTATCGCGTGCAATCCGGCCGGCCCCGCGGCAGGGGCGTGCGCCTGCGCTACCTGGGGAGGCCTTAGATGGAGATCGGCCTCGACATCGTGGAGATCCGCCGCATCCGCCGGGTCATCCGGCGCACGCCCGCCTTCCTGGGCCGGGTTTTCACCAAGCCCGAGATCGCGTATTGCCGGCGGCACAAGGACCCCTGGCCGCATTTCGCGGTCCGCTTCGCCGCCAAGGAAGCGGTCTGGAAGGCCCTGGGCCAAAGCGGGGTCGCCTTGAAGGATATCTCGGTGGCGCGCGACAGCCGCGGCAAGCCCGGGGTGCTCATAAAAGGCCGGCGGGCGCGCCGTTTGAAGCTCTCCTTGTCGCACAGCGAGTACTACGCCGCGGCCGTGGCCATTCAGGAGGACGCCCGATGAGACCGCTTTCCAAGTCCGGGCTGCGCGGGGCTTTGGTGCCGCGCGAGCCGGAGGATCACAAAGGCGTCTTCGGCCATGTCCTGCTCGTGGCCGGATCACGCCGTATGGCGGGCGCCGCGATCCTGGCGGCGCGCGCGGCCCTGCGCTCAGGCGCGGGCCTGGTGACCGTCGCGGTTCCGGCCGGCATCCAGCCGGTGGTGGCGGGCCAAGCTCCGGAGGCGCTGACCTTGGGCCTGCCGGAGAGCTCGTCCGGTTGCCTGCGTCCGGAGGGTACGGCGCTCTTGCGCGCGGCGCACCGGGAGGCCGGGTATTCGGTCATGGCCGTGGGGCCAGGGCTTTCCCAGCAGCCGGAGACGGCGAAGTTCGTGCTCCTGGCGCTGAAGTCCCTGCTACTGCCCGCGGTGGTGGATGCCGACGCCTTGAACATACTGGCGGCCCAGGAGCCCGCAGCCGCGCGCCGGCTGATGCGGGGGCGCGCCCAGCCCTGCATCCTCACTCCGCATCCGGGGGAGAT
>Ga0118677_10002549_pt1 | contig 36418 bp, 34 predicted proteins | sample AliMusrvi5mmetaG_FD_86154 | JGI IMG/M metagenome (GOLD analysis project Ga0118677, IMG submission 86154)
CACCTGACTGGGAGGAGGAGGCGGTGGTGGGGGCGGAGGAGGCGGAGGCGGCGCAGTCAGCATGGACTGAAGCGTCGTCTTCGGCAGCAATTCCGGATTCAGCAGCGGGATGATGATGAGCGCTATGATCAGGCCAACTTGGATACCCATAGACAGAAAAACTGTCCATCCCTTGTTGGTCTTCGCTGTTCCATCCACAAAAGACTGTTCGAACATTGTTTTCTATTCCCCTTGTGTCCGGTCTCCGTCACCCCGGAGACCGATCTCAAACACATTGGACACCGCATTGTTACCGAGGTTCCCGCGAACCAGGGTTTTCTGCCGATCTGCGGAGCATTCAGGCCCTTTGCTCCGATTAAAAAAAAACAACCTTGCTGCAACGGCCACGTCGAACCGTCGTCGCTATCAAACTTCCGCCTGGAGAAGTCTACTACAACTGACACCCACATCCAAACCTGTGCCCATCAAGCGGCCGCCGGAGTGGCCTTCTTGCGGCGCTTTTCCGCGAAATTACGCCAGAAAATGAGAATTGGGCTGGCGACGAAGATCGAGGAATAGGTTCCTACAACAATGCCGCATACCAGCGCGAAGGAGAAGCCGTGCAAAACCTGACCGCCGAAAATCAACAGCGCTATAGCAGAGATAAACGTCAGGCCCGAAGTCAGAACGGTCCTGCTCAACGTGCGGTTCACGCTCTCATTGACGACAGCCTCAAACTCTCCACGACGCCCCAACTTGACCGTTTCGCGGATACGGTCAAAAACGACGATCGTGTCATTCATCGAGTAGCCAACCAGCGTCAAGAGGGCAGCCACGACGTTCAAGGATATCTCTTTCCCGAAGAGGGAAAACAGTCCGAGTGTGATCAGTACATCATGGAAGGTGGCAACCACGGCGGCCAGTCCATAGATCCACTCGAACCGGAATGCTATGTACACCAGCATTCCGCCAAGCGCATACAGGGTCGCCAAAATTGCCTTGGTACGCAATTCTCCGCCGATCTTCGGACCAACTACCTCCGCACCGCGAATGGCGTATTTCGCGAGTGAGCATTCGTTCTTGAGAACTCTCAGAATCGCTGGAGTTACGCCTGGCGCAGCCGACAACTCGTCCAGGTTTGTCAACAGCCCTGAACGTGGAGGCGTGTCGCGAAAAGCGGTAAGCGCTTTGGCCAGTTCGCCGATTTCCTGGTCGGACATCGAGATTGCCGCTGCGGCGAACGGGTCCCTCAGCCGCTCGAATAATGACTGAGCGCTGGTATTGTTGAAGTCGAGCTTGCCGGACAGGTCGGCGAAATTGGCAGTCAACGTTTCGCCCATAATGCGGCGGGCGTTCTGCAATTCTTCGTCTGTTTTAAGACCCGTGCCGATCACTACTTCGTTTTGCCCGGAGATTTCCTGGACTGAAATCTCACCGGGGATTTTAGCGGAAATGACAGAGCGGATCTTATCAACTGGCGGCGGGCCGGCAAACTTAACCGTGATGTTCGCGCCGCCCGTAAAGTCGATGCCGTATTTCAGGCCGCCTTTGGCGATCCAACTCACGAACCCAGCGGCAGTCAATACCAGCGATAGGCCGATGAAGATCCACTTCTTGCCGAGAAAATCGATTTTTGTTTTTCGAAACAGCTCCATGGACTGTAAACCTTACCAGGCTGCGGTACGAGTGACCGCTTTCCCCGGTTCCGTATCATTCCAGGGCCCCGCCGAGCGGTTCCCCGTACACTATCACACTTCGATTCCGATGCTCAACGAAGGATTCGGTCCACTGTATTCGAGGTCGAACAGGTAACGCGAAACCCATACCGAGGTGAATACATTGGCGACCAGACCAATCACCAGCGTCACCGCAAAGCCGCGAACGGCGGGCGTACCGAACATGAATAGAAAGGCGCAACTGACGATCGTCGTTACGTGAGTATCGATGATGGTCAGAAAAGCCTTGTTAAAACCGGCGTCGATTGCCGCGAACAGAACCTTTCCAGCCCGCATCTCCTCTCGGATGCGCTCGAAGATCAGCACGTTGGAATCGACAGCCATACCTATCAGCAAAATGATCCCGGCGATGCCGGGGAGCGTCAGAACTGCCTTGAGATAGGCCAGCACGCCGATCAGAATGACCGCATTCAGAAGCAAGGCTACTGTGGCGTTGATACCGCTGCGCGAATAATAGGCAAGCACTATCAGAATGACCACGATCAGTCCGACCAGACCGGACAGCAATCCGGAGCGAATGGAATCGGCGCCAAGCGAGGGGCCGACTGTTTGCTCCTGCAAGTAGACAACCCCAGCGGGGAGCGATCCTGAGCGCAACATCATGGCGAGATCCGATGCGTCCTGCTGGCTGCCAACCCCCTCAATCACGCCGTTGTCTTCGATGCGCGCATTGATCCGGGGAGCCATCTTGACCTGACCATCTAGCGCGATCGCCAGACGGTTGCCGATGTTAGATTCGGTAAATCGGCCAAAGCGCCCTTTGGCGTCCTGAGATATGACGAAATTCGTCTGTGCCTTGCCCAGTTCGTCCTGAGAAGCGCGAGCGTCGCGGAGATCGCGTCCGGTGATCACCGGAACACTGGTAACCACATACCAGCCGGCATCTTGCGCATCTGTGCCCTGCTTCATCGACGGCATCAGCTTGGTGCCCAGCGGCTTGACACCATTAAAGGAGGACAACGCTTCCACTTCGCTTTTGAAAGGCCCGCTCTTCACCTCGTACAGTTCTAGGAGGGCCGCCGTCTTCAGTATCGATTTAACCCTGTCCGGGTCGTCCAACCCAGGCAGCGAGACCAGGACTTCGGCGTCGGAGCCGGAGCCCTGCCGTTCCTGGACGGTGGATTCCGACAAACCCATGCCGTTAATTCTGTTTTCAATGGTACTGATCGATCGGGCCAGCGTTTCCTTCTTCAGATTTCCCGCCTCGGTCGGCTTCATCGTCATGCGGTATTCAGAGGGTCCGACGGGCGCCATGATCCAGGCGCTGAACTCATCACTGACGATCGTGCGGAAATTCTTGGCGCTATCGACGGGAACGCCCTTGATCAGGATTTCGACCTTCTCGGCATCCTGCAGGGACTTCGGCTCGTAGCCCAGCATCGGCTCGCCGGCGATCGAGTTCTTCGACATCAACTCCTTCAGTCGTTCTATGGAGGTGACGGCATCGGCCTTAAAGGCATCCTGCAACTGGACTTGCAGTACAAGCAGAGATCCGCCTCTTAAATCGAGACCCAGCCGGATATTGTGATTCCAGTTGGCGGTCAACTCATCTTTCGACTTGGGCAGACCGATGATGCCGTACAGGCAGATCAGTATCGTCGCAATAATTACGATCGCTTTCCATTTGGGCACTTTGGACATCGCGAGTCTCTATTCCTGTTTCTATTGGTCCGTGTAATCTCGTATCGGGGTTCGGGAAGCAGCGCAACAATCCGGAGAAATTCTCAGGACTTGGCTTCGGGCTTCACCAGGCTGGCCACAGCCCCACGCGCCATCTGCAGTTTCACGCCATCCGGCTTGACGCGGACAACAATCGAGTCGTCGTCGCTGATCGCCACGATCGTCCCCATGATGCCACCTGTGGTGAGCACGACGTCGCCAGACTTCAACTCCGACAACATCTTCTGCTGCTGTTTCTTCTGCCGCTGCATCGGCATAAATAGAAGGAAATAGAAGATCACGAAAATCAGCAGGATTGGGCCGAACTGCAGGAGCGGGTTCGACGGCGCGGATTGAAGAAGAATGAAGCTCATGGCCTTTTCTATTCTCCCCGAAACGTCCGGGCAAAGCGCGACTTTTCCTCCCAATCGGCCTTATCCAAGGGGATCTGGAAGGCCCTCCGGGGTCTCACACCTCGGTGGGCAAAGCGCGCGCCGCCACCAGGAACTCGGGGAAAGTCCCAAGTAGAATAGCCTGTCGCATCCGTCTCATGATGTCAAGGTAGTACCACAGGTTGTGAATGGTGGCCAAGGTGCTGAACAGGATCTCGCCGCTGATATAGAGGTGCCGCAGATACGCCCGCGAGAACGTACGGCAAGTGTAGCAGCCGCATTTTGAGTCCAGCGGCAGCGGGTCGTCGTGGTATCGCGCATGTTTGATCATGACCTTACCCTGAGAGGTGAACAGGCAGCCGTTGCGGGCATTGCGGGAGGGCATCACGCAATCCATCATGTCCACACCGCGGGCGACGTACTCGGGAAGCTCGGCGGGAGTCCCGACGCCCATCACGTAGCGCGGCCGGTCCGCGGGTAGTAGCGGCGTGGTGGTCTCCGTCATCTCCAAACTCAGCTCGCGCGGTTCGCCCACACTCAAGCCACCAAGGGCATACCCGTCAGCGTCGAGTTCGATCAATTCACGCGCGCACTCCAACCTCAGATCCCCGAAAACGGAGCCCTGGACGATCGGGAAAAGCGCGTTTCTCGTTTGGCGGGATTTCATCCGCTCCGTGTAGTGCGCGTACCCCCTGCGGGCCCAGCGAACCGTCATTTCCATGGACTTGCGAGCCTCAGATGTGGTGGCAGGATAGTCGGTGCACTCATCGAGCATCATTATGATGTCGCTATTGAACGCGAGTTGCACGTCCACCACGGACTCGGGGGTGAACAGGTGGCGATCTCCGTTGAGATGGGACTGGAAAACGACGCCTTCCTCCTTCACCTTGCGCAGCTTACTGAGCGACCAGACCTGGAATCCACCCGAGTCCGTGAGAATCGCGCGCGGCCATTGCATGAAACCGTGGAGCCCGCCGAAGCGCTCGACTAGCTCGTGGCCGGGACGGAGGAACAGGTGATACGTGTTGGCGAGGATGACCTTAGCGTCGAGTTCCTCAATCAGGTCGCGCTGGGTGACGGCTTTGACCGTTGCCTGCGTTCCCACGGGCATGAAAACAGGGGTTGGGATGTCGCCGTGAGCGGTCTTTATAAGTCCGGCCCGAGCGCCGGTGACGGGACAAAAGGCTTGTAGTTCGAATTCGAGGGATCGCAAGATGTAAACTGCTTAGTTTAGCTTCTCATGGCATTGCGCTTCCACAACACGCTTACGCAGCGTCTCGAAGAGTTTGCTCCGGCGGATGGCAAGACGGTCCGGATGTACACCTGCGGACCGACCGTCTACTCCTACGTCCACATTGGCAACTTTCGGACTTTTGCTTTTCAAGACATCCTTCGCCGCACGCTGCGCGCGCGCGGTTTTCTGCTCGACCACGTGATGAATATCACCGATGTCGAGGACAAGATCATCCGCAACGCGATGGAGCGAGGCCTCTCCATTCAGGACTACACGAAGGGCTACACGGAGGCCTTTTTCCAAGACTCGGCGACGCTTCGACTGGAAAAGGCCGAGCGCGTAGTGTTTGCGACCGAGCACATCCCCGAGATGGTCGAGGCAGTCGCCAAACTCGGTTCGAGCGGACATACCTACGAGAGCGACGGCTCGACGTATTTCCGTATTGCCAGCTTCCCGGGCTACGGGAAACTGAGCCACACCAACCTTGGCGGCAACGTGGCAGGTGCTCGCGTTGACGTGGACGAGTACGAGAAGGACGACGCACGCGACTTCGTGCTGTGGAAGGGCCAGAAGACCGGTGAGCCGGCCTGGGACGCGCCGATGGGCGCCGGACGGCCAGGTTGGCACATCGAGTGCTCGGTGATGGCGATGATGTACCTGGGCCAGACACTCGACATTCACACCGGGGGGGTCGATCTCGTTTTCCCACATCACGAAAACGAAATTGCGCAGTCCGAGTCGCTCACGGGCAAGCCCTTCGTGCGCTACTGGTTGCACGCTGAACACCTGATGGTGGAAGGCAAGAAGATGTCAAAGTCGCTGGGCAACTTCTACACCCTGCGCGACATCCTCGATCGTGGCTACGCCCCCGAGGCCATCCGCTTCCTGCTGACCGCAACGCCTTACCGCAAGCAGTTGAATTTCACTTTCGACGGGTTGGACGCCGCCAGAAGCGCCATCGAGCGACTCCGCAGTTTTCGGTGGCGTTTACTGAATGAGAAGCTCCCGGCGGGCGACAACATCGCGATGAACGAACGGGCCGGCAAGGCCATCGCGGACTTCGATTCGAGCCTTGATGACGACCTCAACACTGCGGACGCCCTGGCTGCGGTCTTCGAGTTTGTCCGCGACGCCAACACGGCTATGGATGCGGGTGAATTCCGCGAATCCAACCGTCATGCCGCGGTCGAATTGCTCACTAGTTTCGACGAGATCTTTAAGGTATTGGAGCCGACCGCGGCCGAAGGCGGAGCCTCCGATGCGGAGATCGAGGAGTTGGTGGCAGAGCGAAACCGCGCAAAAAAGGCGAAGGACTTCGGGCGGGCGGACTCCATTCGCAAGCAGCTTCTGGACTTGGGGATCGTGCTCGAAGACTCGCGTGAGGGCACGCGTTGGAAGCGCAAGTAGAGGCATCGGCTTCGCCCGGAATTACACACCTTGAAGATTCACACCAAAGCCGTGCACGCCGGGGACAGGAAGAAGGCCCCGTCCCAAATTGGCGTAACCACGCCGATTTACACCGCCGCCAGTTTCATCACCTCATCGCTCGCCGAGCAGGACCGCATCTACGGCGCCGAGGAACAGGGCTTTGCCTATCAGCGCTACGCGAACCCGACCAACGCCGCGCTAGAAGAGCAGATGACCGCGCTCGAGGGCGGTCACGGCTGCCTGGCGACCGCCTCGGGCATGTCTGCACTCCTGATCGCCTTGCACGCCGCTTTGGTGGATCGCACCCATAGCGTCATTTGCTCGCGCGACATTTACGGAGCGACCATCAAGCTGTTGGACGGCGTCTTTGAGCCGTTTAACGTCAATGTCCGCTACGTGGACTTGACCGATCTCAACGCTTTAGACGCGTCCATCGCAGCGGAGAAGCCCGGCGCCATTCTGCTGGAGACCATCTCGAATCCCACCTTGCGGGTGGCCGATCTTGAAGCCATCGCGCAGCGTTGCCGGGCGGTGAACGCTGCCCTCATCGTGGACAATACATTCGCCACTCCGCTGCTCGTCCGGCCCCTGGAACTGGGTGCCAACATCGTCGTGCATAGCGTGACGAAGTACCTCTCGGGCCATGGGGATGTGCTTGGCGGGCTGGTCATCGGCGACCAGGAGCACCATGAGATGGTGCGCTACCTCTCGCGGATTTACGGGCCCGTACTAGGTCCGTTCGAGAGCTACCTGGCCATGCGCGGGGCCAAGACATTTCCGCTCAGGATGGAACGGCAGTGCCGCAACGCGCAAGGCTTGGCCGCCTGGCTGCGAACTCAGAAAAGCATCAGCCGCGTACACTACCTCGATGACCCGGAGCATCCGGATGCCGCCACGATTTGGAGGCTCCTGACGAACGGGCTGTATGGCGCCATGGTTACCTTCGAACTGGCCGGCGCGCAGAAGCCGCAGATTTTCAAATTGGTCGACAGCCTCGGTCTAGTGGTCAACGCGTCTTCGCTCGGGGACGTCCACACGATGGTGCTCTACCCCTGGATTTCGTCGCATCGCGAGGTCACTCCGAAGATGAAAGCGGCCATGGGAGTCACCGAATCGCTACTACGCGTCTCGGTGGGCATTGAGGATCTCGATGACATCATCGCGGATTTCGAACAGGCTTTGGCGTAGACCCTTTTGGATGAGCCAGGCTATTCCGTGTTATTCTGTGGGTTCATGTACCTCGTTCTGAACAGCACCCGCCATCATCGCCATCATCATGGGATGGGCGGGCTCGTTGTGTCCTGAGCGAGTGGTGCAGGACTTCAGCGAAACGGCCCGCCCCCACCTCGGGGAGCGGGCCGTTTCGTTTTGTGATCTGACCGATTAGAAGGAATCGACTGGAATGGATCTGGATTTTGCAAAAACCGGCGGCTTGATTCCCGCCATCATTCAGGATTTTGAAAGCGGGCGCGTGCTCATGGTCGGATTCATGAACGAGGAGTCGTTCGCCAAGACGGTCGAGACAGGCTGCGCTGTCTTTTACTCCCGCTCGCGCAATAAGCTCTGGATGAAGGGCGAGAGCTCCGGCCACACGCTGGTTGTGAAGTCGATTCAAACCGACTGCGACAAGGACTGCGTCCTGCTGCAAGTCGAAGCCAAGGGACCGGGCGTTTGCCACGTGGGCTACGAGAGTTGTTTCTTCCGCACGCTGGATGGCGCGGAATGGAAGGTCACTGAGGCGCAGACCTATGATCCCAATCAAGTTTACGGAGGCAAGTGATGAAGCTCAAATTGGGCATCCCCAAGGGTAGTCTCGAGAACGCGACCGTCGATCTGTTTCGGCGCGCGGGATTCAACATCCAGGTGTCGAGCAGGAGCTACTTTCCATCTATTGACGACGCCGAAATCGAGTGCATGTTGATCCGGGCCCAGGAGATGGCCCGTTACGTCGAGGACGGCGTTCTGGACGCGGGTCTAACCGGCCTCGACTGGGTGGTTGAGAATGACTCCGATGTGGTGAAGGTTGCCGACCTGATCTACGCGAAGCAGAGTTTCGGCAAGGTCCGCTGGGTGCTGGCAGTGCCGGAATCGTCTCCGTTCCAAAGCGTGAAGGACTTGCAAGGCAAGATCATCGCCACGGAACTGGTAGGCGCCACGAAACGCTACCTCGCCAAGTACGGAGTCACGGCGCGAGTCGAGTTCTCCTGGGGCGCGACCGAGGTGAAACCGCCGGTGCTCGCCGATGCCATCGTCGAGGTCACCGAGACGGGTTCGTCGCTGCGTGCGAATAAGCTGCGCATCATCGACACCGTCCTCGAATCGAACACGCAGTTCATCGCCAACACTGCCTCGTGGGAAGACCCATGGAAGCGGCGCAAGATCCAGGATGTGACCATGCTGCTGGAGGGCGCCATCAACGCGCTGGGCAAAGCCGGTCTGATGCTGAACGTCCATAAGAACGATCTCGAAAATGTCTTGTCGGTCCTGCCTGCTTTGAAGAACCCCACTATCTCGTCGCTCAGCGATGGCGAGTGGCTGGCGGTCAACACGATTCTGGACGAGATCACTGTGCGCGCCATCATCCCAAGACTGAAAGAGGCGGGCGCGCAGGGCATCGTCGAGTACCCGCTGAACAAGATCGTATTGTGAGGGCCGGTCTGCCATGATTCGTATTCTTGAGAGCTCCGCCGCCCCCGGCCTGTTGCGCCGTCGTGCGGCCCGTTTCAGCGACGCCGAGGCGATTGTGCGACCGATCCTCGAAGACGTTCGCAAGCGCGGCGACAAGGCGCTTCTCGATTACGCCCGCAAGTTCGACAATCTGGAGCGCAAGAGTGTCGCCGTGCCGCAAGCCGAACTCGACGCTGCGGCCCGCCGCCTGTCACCGCAATTCCGCAAGGCCGTCCAGACCTCGGCGAGGAACGTCCGAGCCTTCGCGAACCTCCAACTGCCGCAGGCGAAAAAGGCCCAGCCGGCGCCTGGACTGCGGCTTTCGCAGATCGTGCTGCCGCTTGATAGCGTCGCGGCCTATATCCCGTCGGGGCGCTATCCCCTGCCCTCGACCGTCATCATGACCGTGGTACCCGCCACCGTTGCAGGCGTCCCGAACATCATGGTTGCTACGCCCCGGCCGGTCGATGAAATCTTCGGCACGGCCTCGATATTGAAGGCGACACATGTCTTTGAGATGGGAGGCGCACAGGCCATCGCAGCCTTCGCCTATGGCACGCGAACTGTTCCCCGAGCCGACCGCATTGTCGGTCCCGGCAACATCTACGTTGCTGCTGCAAAGAAGCTGTTGGCAGGTGAAGTTGGCATCGATTTCGTCGCCGGGCCGACCGAGATCCTGATCATCGCTTCCGAAGGTGATCCGCGCTGGATTGCTGCAGACATGCTGGCCCAGGCCGAGCACGACACCGATGCCTCCGCAGTGCTCCTTACCACCTCAAGGAGCCTGGCCGACGCTGTGGCTACCGAAATCGAAACCCAGCTCGCCACGCTGCCGACGGCGGCCATTGCACGCAAGTCGATCGACAAGAATAGCGCCATCCTGCTGGTCGCCTCAGACGAAGATGCCGTCGAGTTGTCAAACCGTTTCGCGCCCGAGCATTTGAGCCTGCACGACGCAAGATTGCTCAGCGGAGTGCGTCACGCCGGCAGCGTCTTCCTCGGCCCGAATAGCCCTGAAGCGGCCGGCGACTATGCCGCCGGGCCCAACCACGTACTGCCTACTTCTGGTGCCGCCAGACTGCGCGGAGGGCTGAGCGCAGCCGACTACGTAAAGGTGATTTCCGTGCAGCAATTGAGTGCGCGGGCACTGTCTCGATTGTCCCCGGCCATAACAACTCTGGCGCGTGCAGAAGGCCTGGAGGCGCACGCTCGCTCGGTGGAGGTACGTCGTGGATGATGCGGGTTTGAAGCCGCGCGGCGCGGTGGTCAAGATGGCGCCATATTCGCCCCCGACCGCGGGGCGAGCCGGCAAGTTGCGCCTGGATTTCAACGAGAATACCGTGGGCTGTTCACCGGCTGTGGTCCGCGCGCTGGTGCGGGCCATCACCCAGGAGCGGCTCACCATCTACCCTGAGTACGAGGCCACTCGCGAGGCTTTGTCGGCATTTTTCGCCGTTCCTCAATCGCAGTTCCTGCTGACCAACGGCACTGATGAGGCAATTCAGGTGCTGGTCAATACCTTCGTAGATGACGAGCAGCAAGTCATCGTGCTCACACCCTCGTATGCCATGTACCGCTTCTATGCCGAGGTCGCGGGTGCGCAGGTCGTCAACTTGCCCTATCGCGACGGCAGTCTGGCCTTTCCGCTTGAGGAGTTGCTTGCTGCGATCACCCCTGCTACGCGCGCCATTCTCATCTCGAATCCCAACAACCCAACCGGCACAGGAATTGGAATCGATTCGATTGAGACAATCCTGAAGCATGCACCGCACGCTGCAGTGCTGCTGGATGAAGCCTATTACGAGTTCTGCGGCGTGACCGCGCTGCCGCTGATTGAGCGCTACCAAAACCTGTTTGTCAGCCGCACATTCTCGAAGGCATACGGGCTCGCCGGGCTGCGCATTGGCTGCCTGTTCTCCCAGGCCGGCAACGTGAAGTTCCTGCATAAGGCCCAATCGCCGTACAGCGTGAATATCCTCGCCGCCGTCGCGGCCCGCGCCGGAGTGGGCGATGCCGCGTTTGTCAGGGACTTTGTACGGCAAGCCATTCTCGCGCGGGATCGCCTCTATTCAGGCTTCGAGCGACGCAGCATTCCCTTCTACCAAAGCCAGGGCAACTTCGTCCTGTTCCGCGCCGGAGACACTTCCATCGCGATCCGGGACCGGCTCAGCGGACGCGGAATCCTGGTGCGCGACCGCAGCTACGAAATCGCTGGCTGCGTGCGGGTAACCGCGGGAACGCCGGCGCAAGTGGAGCGCTTCTTCGCCGCGCTCGACGAGGTTATGAAATGAGCGCCACCTGCCTCGTCTTCGACATGGACGGCGTTTTGGCCGAGGTGACCGAAAGTTATCGGGAAGCGGTCGTACAGACGGTCCGGCATTTCACGGGCAAGTCGATCGAGCGCGACAGCATTCAGGCCTACAAGAATCGCGGCGGCTTCAACAACGACTGGCTGCTCTCGCAACAGATCTGCGCGGACCTAGGCGTGAATGTGTCTTACGATTCCGTCACGCGGCATTTTTGCGAGATCTTCTTCGGGCCTAACCGCGACGACGGGTTGATCTCGCGCGAAGTCTGGATACCAAATTCCGGGTTGCTCGAATCACTCGCTCAACGCTTCCGGCTCGCCATCTTTACCGGCAGGCTGCAGAGCGAAGCCGCCGTCACTCTGCGTCGGTACGCACCTGAAATCGCTTTCTCTCCGATCATAGCGGCCGACGATGTGGTAAACGGAAAGCCAGCGCCGGATGGCCTGTTCCTGATTCGGGATCGGACCGATTCGCCGAACATGATCTACGTCGGTGACACCGTGGACGATGCCCTCAGTTCCGCCGCCGCCGGAGTGCCATTCATCGGAATCGCGGCACCATCGAATCCCTTCCACAAGGAGATCGTGGAACTGCTGCGTAATGCCGGTGCCTTCGCGGTTCTGGACGATGTGAATCAAATCGAGAGGGCATTGGAAATCGCTCTACCTCAAGCGACGCCGCGTTCCGGATCGGAGCCGCGACCGTGAGGGAGCGGTACCAGTCAAACCCGTGCCGCCGCCCAGCGAGTCCGGCTGCACGACGATCTCATTGGGAGTACTGAAGCAATGCGCAAAGCTGACATCGAGCGGATCACCAAAGAGACGCAGATCCGTGCGTCCTTGAATATCGACGGCAAAGGCCGCTACGACATCTCGACGGGTGTTCGATTCCTCGACCACATGCTCGAGCTTTTCACCAAGCACGGCGGGTTCGATCTCACCTTGGCCGCCACGGGCGACCTGGACGTCGACCAGCACCACACTGTGGAGGATGTCGGAATTGTGCTGGGCCAACTTTTCGCCAAGGCGCTCGGCGACCGGGTCGGCATCAATCGCGCCGGCTACTTCGTGCTTCCAATGGATGAAACGCTGGCTGTGGTTGCAGTGGATCTGGGCGGGCGGCCCTACCTCGCGTACAAGGACAGAGTGAAAACCACGCTGGTCGGGGACCTGCAAAGCGAGTTGCTGGAAGACTTCTTCCACGGATTCACAACGCACGCCGGCGCGAATCTCCACGCCAAGATCCTCGATGGGCGGTCGAATCACCACAAGGTTGAAGCGATATTCAAGTGCTTTGCGCGCGCGATGCGCTACGCCTGTTCGAAAGATGCGCGGCTCAAAAACCAGTTGCCTAGCACGAAGGGCCTGCTGTGATTACCATCGTCGATTACGGTGCGGGCAACCTGCGCTCGGTCGAGAACACTCTTGCGAAGACCGGCGCATCTTACACCATCACGCGTGATCCGCGGGCCGTCCGCACCGCCGAGAAGATCATTTTGCCCGGCGTAGGTCATTTCGGCCAGATGCTGCGCGCGCTCGACACACTGGGCCTGCGCCAGGCCCTTACGGAAAAGGCGCGTTCCGGAGTCCCCTTCCTCGGCATCTGCCTGGGCCTGCAGGCCATGTTCGAAACCAGCGCCGAAGCGCCTGGAGAGCGTGGACTTGCGCTTTTCCCGGGCCGCGTGGAGCGCTTCCCCGAAGACGCGCGCGTGCCGCATATGGGCTGGAACGAGATCGTGCCGTTGGGCACCCCACGTCTACTGAACGGCCTCGGTCCAAAACCCTACGTCTACTTCGCGCACAGCTTCTACTGCCCCCTTGCGCCGGAGACGGCCGCGTCGTGCGAGTACACCGGAGTGCGCTACACGGCGGTGCTCGAAGCGGGCAATCTCTTCGGGGTGCAGTTTCATCCGGAGAAGTCCGGGCCGCTCGGGTTGAAGATCGTCGAGAACTTCGTGAGGATCTAAACGCAGTGCTAGCCAAACGCATCATCCCCTGCCTGGACGTCACCGGCGGACGCGTGGTCAAGGGCGTCAATTTCGTCGGCCTGCGCGACGCCGGCGACCCGGTTGAACTCGCGGCTCGCTATAACGAGCAGGGCGCCGACGAACTGGTCTTCCTCGACATCACTGCGTCGAGCGATGGCCGCGACACCATGGTCGATGTTGTCGATCGGACTGCGCGCGAAGTGTTCATCCCCTTAACGGTCGGCGGCGGCATCCGCAGCGTCGACGACGCCCGGCGCATCATCCACTCGGGCGCCGACAAGATCAGTGTCAACACCTCGGCTGTGCACCGCCCGGAACTCATCACGGAGTTGAGCCTGGAGTTTGGCGCGCAGGCTGTCGTACTGGCGATTGACGCCCGGCGCGTCTCGCCGGGCCGCTGGAACGTCTTTACGAAGGGCGGCCGCATCGACGAGGGCATCGACGCCGTGGAATGGGCCGCTCGCGGAGAGAGCCTGGGCGCGGGTGAGATTCTGCTGACATCGATGAACACCGATGGTGTGCAGGATGGTTTCGATTGCGCTCTGACGCGTGCCGTTTCGCGCGCCACGAAGATCCCGATCATCGCCTCCGGCGGCGCGGGCACGCCCAAGCATTTCATCGAGGTCCTGACTGACGGGGAGGCTGACGCCGCGCTGGCCGCCTCGGTCTTTCACTACGGCACCTACACCGTGGATCAGTTGAAGGCGGAGTTGGAAGAAGCCGGCATTCCCGTCCGGAGGATGGCATGATCATCCCCTGCATCGACCTCATGGACGGCAAGGTCGTCCAACTCGTCCAGGGTCGTGAAAGAGCGCTCGAAGGCGCGCCGCCGCTCGAGATGCTGGAGCGCTTCAGTGGCTTCCCGGTGATTCAGGTGATCGACCTGGACGCAGCTCTCGGCAGGGGTGAGAACAATGCCATCGTCGAGTTGCTGGCTGGGCGAGCGCGCATCCGTGCAGGCGGAGGCGTGCGCACCCCAGAGCGTGCAGCCAAGCTGCTGGAATGTGGTGCGGAGAAGGTCATTGTCGGAACGTCGGCGTTCACCAGGACCGGCGTCAACCATGCACTGCTCGGCTCGATCGCGGACTCAGTCGGAGCAGACAAGATCCTAGTCGCGCTCGACTCCAAGGGCGGACGCATTGTGGTCAAGGGTTGGACCGAATCCCTCGAAATCTCAGCCGAGCAGATCCTCGCGGAACTCGAATCTTACTGCGGCGGATATCTTTGCACGTACGTCGACAAGGAAGGCATGTTGCAGGGAACGGATCTCGACTGGTTCCGCCGTTTGCGTGCTGCGACCGCCAGGGAAATCACCGCGGCCGGCGGCATTACGACCTTGGAAGAGATACGCGAATTGCTCGCACTCGACATCCACGCCGCGCTGGGCATGGCCATTTACACCAGGCGCCTGGATCTCGCGGAGCTACGACAGATTCAGGAAACACTGTAACCTCGGCGGTTACCGGTTAGGGCTCGAACTCGACAACCACTCTCGTCGCGCGTGACTGCCAGATTAAGTGAAGTTCGGGAGGACTCCAGTTCTAATTCCTTCGGCAGTGCGTGCGGCGCGCAAGCACGTCGTAGCTTACGCCGCGTACTTGTCCAAAAACTTCTTGCCCGCTTTCGCGCCGTCGAGTTCGCTCAGGGTCTTGCCTTCGTACTCGATGCCCACGAAGCCCTTGTACCCAGCCTCGGCGACGATCTTCATCATCCGGTCCATGTCGATAGTCGTCTCTTTGCCGTCTGCTCCGAAGTCGTAGCACTTGAAGCTGACGCCCTTCGCATACGGCATCATCTTCTTCACGGCTTCGTAGCGGTCCACTTCTTTCGGGAAGTTGCCGAAGTCCGGTAGTGTGCCGAAGTTCGACTTGCCGACTTTCTTCATCAGCGCCACGATTGCGTCGGGATCGGAGGATAATCCCCAGTGATTCTCGATCAACACGTTCAACCCGACCATCCGGGCATAGTCGGCCAGCGACGCGAAGCTGTCGGCGCAGTAGCCGAGCACGCTCTCTTTCTCTTCCGCAGTCTTCGGATTAATGTCCGAATGCATGTTCGTTCGGATAGAATGGCCACCTAGTTCTGCGCAATAATCGATCCATTTACGGTGGTTATCGACGGTTTTTTTGCGCACAGCCAGTGAAGAATGGCCCATCATTCCTTCGTCGTCGCACATGATCAGGACACACCGCGTACCGGTCTGCTTCATAGCGGTCCGCAGGCGTCCAATGTAGCCCTGTGTCGGCGCGGCCCACAGTGCGTTCACGAATTCCAGCCCCTCGATACCCAGTTCACTCGCGTAGCGCGGGAAGTCGAGATTGGTCATCTTCTGACCCTGGATGGCGCGGTGCACGGACCACTCGGCGAGCGAAATGCGCAGCGCCTTGTCGCTCTGGGCGAGAGCGATAGACGGCAGCGTCATACTGAGCGCGCGCAACAGATCGCGCCTGTTCACGACTGGCATGGGGCTATCTCCAGATACCTATCATACCAACTCAGGCTGTCAGTTCGAATGGATTCGTGATCCAGTAATCCGGGGCCTGCTCCCGCATCGCTGTAACGTCGCCGTAGCCCCAGGATACTCCGCAGGTCTTAACCCCGACTCGACGTCCGGCTTCCATGTCGGGGGCTGCGTCGCCGATGAAAAGGCACTGCTCGGGAGCAACGCCGAATTTCTCTAGAGAGCGCAAAATCACGTCCGGTTCAGGCTTGCAGGGAAATCCGTCCGTACCTTGCACGTGGTCGAAGTAATCGATCAGACCGAATTGGGAGAGCACTATGCGAGCGGTTTCGCTGCCCTTCGTCGTCGCAGTGGACTTTAGCCCGCCAAGCGTGGAAAGCATCTCAGGAACGCCGTCGTATACGCGCGTCGAGCGGTGCTCGCGGAGTGGGTAAATCGCCCGATAAGTGCGCAGCAATTCGTCCGAACGCTCTTCGCTAATGCCCGGGAAAACGTCCGCGAACAACTCCTTCAGGTGGTAACCGATATAGGAGCGAAGCTGCTTGTCGGTCAGGCCGATAGCACCTGCGGCCTCCAGAGTTTCTCGCGCGGCGCCACAAATATCCGGCGCGGAATCGAGAAGCGTTCCGTCGATGTCGAACAGATACAGTTGGAAGCGGGGGACGCTCACGCTGGCGCAGGGCTCTCCCCATCCACAAACCCACGCCCGATAGAGCGGTCCTCGGGGTCCGGTGATATCACGGCCTGCGTGGCGGTTTCGGCAGTCCCGACAGCCGACCCGGAATCGATGTGCGGCTTCTCCCGGCGCTCGATGATAGCCTGCACTTCGCCGCCGTCCATGGTCTCGCGTTCCAGCAGCGCGCCGGCAATCTTCTCCAGTGCCCAGGCATACTCGTCGATCATGCCCTCGGCCCGTTGATAGGCGCTCTCGACCATCATGCGAACCGCCTGGTCGATCTGGATAGCCGTTGCTTCCGAGTAGTCGCGGTGTTGCGCGATCTCGCGTCCCAGGAATATCTGCTCGTCCTTCTTGCCGTAGCTCATCGGCCCCAGGCGGCTCATGCCATAGTCGCAGACCATGGCGCGAGCCACTTCAGTGGCCTGCTCGATGTCGTTGCTCGCTCCGGTGGAGAGTTCGTGGGTGTGGCGCATCTCGGCGATACGTCCGGCCATCAGCACGCACAGCCGGGCCTGCAACTGCTTTTCAGTACGATTCAGCACGTCGCCCGCCGGCAATTGCATCGTGACGCCCAGAGCGCGTCCGCGCGGGATAATGCTGACTTTGTGCAACGGGTCCGACTCTGGCAGCAGCGACGCCACCAGCGCGTGGCCAGCCTCGTGCCAGGCCGTGACCTTCTTGTCCTCTTCGGTCAGGATCATGGAACGCCGCTCGGCGCCCATCATCACTTTGTCCTTCGCCACTTCGAAATCGGACATCGTGACGACCTTGCGATTCTGGCGCGCAGCCAGCAAGGCAGCTTCGTTCACCAGGTTGGCCAGGTCCGCGCCAGCAAATCCGGGCGTGCCCCGCGCGATGATCGACATATCGACATCATCGGCTAGCGGGATCTTCTTCGTGTGCACTTTCAGGATTTGTTCGCGGCCACGCACATCCGGCAAACTCACGACGACACGCCTGTCGAAACGTCCCGGACGAAGCAGTGCCGGATCGAGCACGTCGGGTCGATTGGTAGCCGCAACCAGAATTACGCCTTCGTTCGATTCAAAGCCGTCCATCTCGACCAGCAACTGATTCAACGTCTGCTCGCGCTCGTCGTGTCCGCCGCCTAAACCAGCTCCGCGGTGCCTTCCGACTGCGTCGATTTCGTCGATGAAGATGATGCAGGGGGCGTTCTTCTTGCCTTGCTCGAACAGATCGCGGACTCGGCTCGCGCCAACGCCGACAAACATCTCGACAAAGTCTGATCCGGAGATGGAAAAGAACGGTACGTTGCCTTCGCCCGCAATTGCGCGCGCCAGTAGCGTCTTGCCTGTTCCAGGAGGTCCTATCAGCAGCACGCCCTTGGGGATGCGCCCGCCCAACTTCTGGAATTTCTGGGGCTCACGCAGGAACTCGATGATCTCCTGCAGTTCGTCCTTGGCCTCTTCTACTCCCGCAACGTCCTTGAATGTGACTTTCTTCTGCTGCGAACTGTGCATCCGCGCCCGGCTCTTCCCAAAGCTCATGGCCTTGTTGCCGCCGCTCTGCATCTGCCGCATCATGAAGATCCAAAAGGCGATCACAAGCACGAATGGAATGGCCTGGATGATGATCGCAGTCCAGTTGCCGTTGCTCGTGTCCTTGACCTTTACGTCCACGCCATGCTCGCTCAGAATGTCGAAGAGCTTGGGATAGTTGATCGGAACAATTGTATGCAGTTCCGACTTGTCTTCTTTGAACTGCCCGGAAACCTCGTTGCCCGTAACGAGAACGCTCTTCACCCGGTCGTTGTTGACCTGATCGATGAAGCGGGTAAAACTCAGTTCCTGGGTCGGGTGGGCGTTGCTGGACTTCACCACCACGTACAGCAGGACTCCCAGGCAGCACAACACTGCCCAGATAATGCCGGTCCTTAAATTTGCGTTCATTCGCTTAGCTCGAGATGCTCCGGATGTGTCAATTCTATCGCTAACTGTTCAGACGCCGTCCGGTCACAATTAGATTCAAACCCTCGCAGTCGCTGGCTCTTCGACAATCTCTATCGGATTTGCGCTGCCGGGTCCCGCACACCAGTCAGCCGCCACACCGAGACCTCTGGCCCAAACAAGTTGTCCACGTGATTCCAGAACGGGCCAACTGCTTCGATCCCAGGCTGGAATCTTGCGCTCCTGCAGCAGGCTCTGCACCGAACACCCGTCCATTCGCCCAGCCGGCCTGCATCGATCCCCGGCACGCCACCCTCTGAGCCAAAACGGACCTTGGGTCAAGCCGCCATCCAGCCAGCTACTCACCTTATTATAGGCTGGAGCGTGATTCCCCGCCCTGACCAGCCGTAGCAGCGATCCGCCGGGCTCGAGCGTGGCGGCCCCTGGCACCGTCAAGGCCACCGGTTCCGGCACCCAAGCAGCGGCAAGTGCCTCACAAAAAAGGATTTGCGTGAATGACCTCCATGCGGTGATGTGCGGGAGGCTCAACCGCCCGTGGCCCACCGGCTGCGAGACCAGGCTCAGCAGGCGATCCACCTGTAGGTTGCTGATCCGCGGTTGCGCGCCTGCCGCCTCACTGCATGCCCTCATCAACACGCGTGCCTGCAGTGCGGAGTGTTCGCGCCTCAAGCGCTCCACATCCAGCACAATTCCAAGCCGGTGGTACGCCGCCGCCTCGCGCCACACCAGTTCCACCTGCGATTCCCAGTAGCTCTCGTCGCGCGCGGCGAGCGACGCCAGGCGGGCCAGAGCAGCCTCGACCTTGGGATTCCATTGATTCCGTAACAAAGGCAAAACTTCGTTTCGCAGCCGGTTCCGGTCGTAACAGTTCTCGGCATTCGACGAATCTTCGCGCCAGCTGAGCCCTTCCGCCAGCAGCCATTTCCTAACTTGGTCCCGCGTCAGTTCCAGCAAGGGACGGATGATCCAGCCGTCGTTCACCGCCCGAATGCCGGCGAGCGAGTCAGGCGCAGTCCCGCGCAGCAACCGCATCAGCACGGTCTCCGCCTGGTCCGACGCCGTGTGGCCGGTGGCAACAGTGCCCAGGGATTCCCGCTGGCGCGCCTCGGCGAAGAACCGGTACCGCAACTGGCGCGCCGTCTGCTCTAGATTTCCGCCCTGAGCGACTGCTTGGACGTCCGCAGCCTGGGTAAAGCACGGCAACTCAAGACTCGCCGCGAGCGCCTCCACAAATCCGCGGTCACCGTCGGACTCCGTTCCCCTCAGCCGGTGGTCGAAATGCAGAACGACGAGCGACCACCCTCTCGTTTGCGAGAGTCGGTGCAGCAGGTGCAGCAGCGCAACCGAGTCGGCGCCGCCCGAAACCGCCACGCCGGCGCGGGCGCCTCGGGGCAGCATGTTATAACGGGAAATAGTCCTGAGTACCTGCTCGATCACTGGGCCGCGCTCCGCGATCTTCATTGTAAGTCCGGGTCCTGGTTTTGCCCCCATTCCGGGACGGTGATCCACAAAGTACAGGCTAGCCGACTAAGAAAGCGCTCATTCCCGAAGCTTATGCCTCCTATCGTTTCCGCCGACATCACCGCGCGCGCCAGGCAGATTCGCATGGTCCTGATGGACGTAGACGGCGTCCTGACCGACGGCCGGGTGTGGTTTCTGCCCAACCCGAGCGGCGGCATCTTCGAAACCAAAGGCTTCGATTCCCAGGATGGCATCGCCATGCACTGGCTGAAGCGCTACGGCTACCTGACGGGCATCGTCAGCGGCCGTACCGCCGAAGCGACGGCCGAACGCGGGCGGCAAGGCAAATTCGATTACGTTTACATGGGCAGTACCGAGAAGCTCGGGATCTTCGACGAAATCCTCGAAAAATCGGGCTGCCGGCCCGAGGAAGTCGCCTACCTCGGCGACGACCTGACGGACGCAATCCTGATGAAGCGCGTCGGTTTCGCGGTCGCGGTCGCCAATGCGCGGCCTGAAGTGAAGGCGATGGCACACTACGTCACCGTGGCGCGAGGCGGCGAGGGCGCGCTGAGAGAAGCCAGCGAAATCCTGTTCGACGCACGCGGAGTTTGGCCTGAAATACTCGCGCATTACGAAGTCGAATTGCCAAAAACAGAGGCGTGAATGGATAAACCAGTCGCGTCCGAAGCCCCCCGCACCCTTGAGAGAATCGGCATATCCGTCGTGGCCCGCAACCAGCCGGGCACGCTGCATGAACTGACGGGCGCCATCGCCGCGCACCTCGGCAACATCCTGTCCGTGGAATCGTTGGAAACCGTAAACTCCTCCGAATCCAGGCTCTACTTCGAGATCGAAGTTCCGGGCGCCGACGCCTTGCTGGCCGATTTGAACCGGCTCGCCTGCGTGCATTCCGCAACGGCTGAAAAGAGCCTGCAGAAGATCTACGGCAAACGCATCATCATCATGGGCGGCGGCGCTCAAGTCGGGCAGGTGGCTCTGGGCGCTATCAGCGAGGCCGACCGGCACAACATCCGCGGCGAACATATCTCCATAGACACCATCCCCCTGGTCGGCGAGCAAACGCTGGCTGACGCCGTTCGCGCCGTGGCCCGTCTGCCGCGGGCGCGCGCCCTCGTGCTGGCCGGTTCGCTGATGGGCGGCGACATCGAAACGGCGGTCCGCGAGGTCCGCGCGCAGGGCTTGCTGGTGGTCAGCTTGAACATGGCCGGCAGCGTGCCCGATGCCGCCGATCTCGTGGTCACCGACCCGGTGCAAGCCGGCGTAATGGCCGTCATGGCCATCGCAAACACCGCGAAGTTCACGGTGGAACGGCTGAAGCGACGGGTGTTTTAGGCGTTTCCGGCCATGCCGCCACCGCAGTTCACCCACGCCCTGGTCGCTTTTGCGGCGGCTTTCGCGGCCGGATCCATCAACTCGGTGGCCGGCGGCGGCACCCTCATTTCATTCCCGGCCCTCATCTGGCTGGGGCTGAATTCCGTCACTGCCAACGCCACCAGCACAGTGGCGATCTGGCCCGGTTCCCTGGGAGCGATGTGGGGCTACCGGCGCGAATTGCGCACGACTCGTTTGCGGATGCTGCTTCTCATCGTTCCCAGCTTGATTGGCGGAATGAGCGGGGCATGGCTGCTCAAGTTCACGCCGCCTAGCGTGTTCGACAAACTAGTGCCGTTTCTGATCCTGTTTGCGACGCTCCTGTTCATGGCCCAGGAGGCGGTGCAGCGGTTGCTCAAAACCTCCGAAGCGGCCAAGCATCAGTCGTCAAAATGGCTGGCAGGGGCGATCGTCTTCCAGTTCTTCGTGGCCTTGTACGGAGGATACTTCGGAGCGGGCATCGGCATTCTGATGCTTGCCGCATTGAGCGTATTGGGCCTGACTGACATCCACGAGATGAACGGTCTCAAGAACTTCTTCGCCGTGTGCATCAACGGAGTAGCCGCACTCTACTTCATAGCTTCGAACATGGTCTACTGGCCTGACGTCGTGATCATGGTCCTGGGCGCTATTGCCGGCGGGGTCGGCGGAGCGGGCCTGGCGCGCAAACTCGGCCGCACCGCCGTGCGGCGCATCGTCATCTGCATCGGCTTCGGTATGGCCATCTCGCTGTTCATCAAGAAATAGCCCCTCAGAATGCGAGACCGGCGTAGGCCAGCAGAGAGGCAATAAGCCCAAGGCCAAGCCGGGCGGCGGAACTGCGGGCGCTATTCCGCCAGGCTGTCACCGCCAAAGCCAGCACACCGGCCGCTACAATCCATTCGACGAACAGAACGGACAGCGTCGCGCCCTGGACGAGCCGGATTGCCGTAAACAGGAGCATCATCGTCCCGCCGCCCAGCAGCGCCGGCCAGCGGACTCGTCCGTCGAGCAGGCAGATCGACTGGACCGCAAGTTGAATGGTGTAGGGGAAGAACAGCCGTCGATCGCCGGTCCAGCAGAACACGCAGATCCACGCCAATCCAACTCCAGCGACGCCCAGCACAGCGGCAAAGCTCAGCCTCGTGCGCGGGATTGCGAACAGGGCTACGACAGCTTCGAGCGCCCAGGGCCAGGCCGCCGCCAAAGTGCGGGCGGAGATGCCGGGATCAGACTCAACCAGGATCACCCTGAGTATCGTCGCACACCGTGCCGTCGGAACTCGCTGCCGGTCGTGGAACGGCCCTTACCTGAGCCGGGCTAGCAGGGCCTCCACGCCGCTGGCACAGAGTGCCGCCGCGTGCCGCGAGGCTGGGGGCAGCCCTCCCAAAGCCGCGTCGATAATCGATTCCTGGAACGCCATGATGCCCTCCATCGGCTGATCGTGCAGCCATTCGGCCAGGGCCGAACCAGCCGCAATGGAGGCGGTGCAGCCTCGCACCTGAAAGGCCGCGTCCACCACACGCCCACCGTCGAAACGGGCGCTGAGCTTGAGGACGTCCCCGCAGGCCGGGTTTTCCACCTGGACAACCAGCGCGGGCGGAGCCAGCACCCCGGCGTGACGCGGGTTTTTGAAGTGATCGAGCAGACGTTCCGGGTATAAGCTCATGCCGCTATGTTTCAATGGAATAGGATACTGGCTGCACAGCCTCTCCTCCATTCTCCGCCAGCCGCCCCATGAATCGAACGCTCATTGTCGTCGCAGGAGTCCTCCATCGGGATGGCAAGCTGCTGATCGGCCAGAGGATGGCGGACGACCGGCACGGGCTGAAGTGGGAATTCCCCGGCGGCAAGGTCGAACTTGGCGAAACGCCGAAGCAAGCCCTGGCGCGCGAACTGCGCGAGGAACTCGCAATTGAGGCGGTCATCGGCCGGGAGATTGCCCGCTATGAGCAGTCCACACGCCGCCGCAGCCCGCTCCTGCTGCTGTTCCACTCCATAGACAGTTACGTCGGCGAGCCGCAGGGCATCACGTTCGAACAGATCCGTTGGGAAGACCCGGCCAAACTACCGGAGTATGATTTCCTGGACGGCGATCTGGACTTCGTACGACGCTTGGCCATGGGCCGGCTCCGCCCCTTCGCCTGATTCTCCGGAATTGGGAGCTTTGTGGGTCGGCTCTCCAGAGCCGCGTGGGCTCACCAGCGCCCGCCCAGCACCGGCAAACATGTGGGCTCTCCAGAGCCGCCTACTTTTCCTCCGCAGCCCGTCAACTCTCGCGTATCATTGAAAAACACACAATGCAACTCAAGGCTTTCCTGGGATTGGGACTGGCGCTGTGCGCCGTCGGCGCTGCGCCGGAACCGAGCGCGAATCGCGAATGGCGCGCCTATGGCGGCGGCTTTGGGCACACTCACTACAGCCCGCTGAAACAGATCGACAAGGGCAACGTGGCGACGCTGCGGCAGGCGTGGAGCTACGACACCGGCGACGCGTTCGAGGGCTCCGAGATGCAGTGCACGCCGCTGATCGCCCACGGCGTGGCCTACGTGACCACTCCGAAGCTGCGCCTGGTCGCGCTCGACGCCGCCACGGGCCGCGTGTTGTGGCGCTTCGATCCGCACAACGGCGCCGAGGTGAAAAACAAGTATCGCAACCGCGGGCTGATGTACTGGGAGAGCAAGTCAGACGGTGGCAGGACGCGCCGCCTGTATTTCGCCGTCGATGAGAAGTTCTATTCGATCAACGCCCGCACCGGCAAGCCCGACCTGGCCTTCGGCAAGCCTGCGGCGGGTTCGTCGAAAGGCGCCGGGTTCATCAATCTCAAGCTGGGCCTGGGCCGCAACGTGGACAACACGCCGGTAACGGTTACGTCGCCTGGCGCGGTCTATCAAAACCTGATTATCCTGGGCAGCCTGAACAGCGAGGGCCTGCCTGCGGCACCGGGCGATATCCGGGCTTACGACGCACGCACCGGCGTGCAGAAGTGGGCTTTTCACACGATTCCTTACCCGGGTGAACCGGGCGCCGAGACCTACCCGAAAAACGCGCGCGAGTTTCTGGGCGCGGCGAACAGTTGGGCCGGCATGACGCTCGACGAGAAGCGGAGAATCGTGTTCGTGCCTACCGGCTCGACCGCCTTCGACTTCTACGGCTCCAACCGGCCCGGCGACAACCTGTACGCCAATTGTCTGATCGCGTTGGATGCGAAGACGGGCCGCCGCATCTGGCATTTCCAGATGATCCGGCACGACTTGTGGGATCGCGATCTGCCTGCTCCACCGTCTCTGGTCACCGTACGGCGCGACGGCAAGGACATCGACGCCGTCGCCCAGATCACCAAGAGCGGCCACGTTTACGTCTTCGAGCGCGAGACTGGAAAGGCGCTCGTGCCCATCGAAGAAGTGCCCGTGCCGCAGGAGGCTGTGGATGGAGAGGTGGCGGCAAAGTCCGAGCCGCTGCCCACGTCGCCGCCGCCGTTCACGCGGCAGAAGATCAGCGAATCGGACCTGACAGTGCGCACTCCGGAGGCCCACCAGGACGCGCTGGAACGCTACCGCAAGCTCAGGAAGGGTTCGCAGTTCATGCCGCCCAGCCTGGAAGGTACGCTGATCATGCCGGGCTTCGACGGCGGCGGCGAGTGGGGCGGCTCGACCTGGGATCCGGAGGCGCGGCTGCTGTACGTGAATGCCAACGAAATGCCGAGCATCATCCGGCTGATCCCCCGCTCCGAGGCCGCTGAGAAGAGCACGGGCCGCACCTTGTATCTGCACAACTGCGCGTCCTGCCATCGCCCGGACCTGAGCGGCAGCGGCAACGAGGTGCCGGCGCTCAAAGGCATCGCTTCCCGGCGCAAGTTCGACGCCGTAGTCAAGGTCATCCGCAGTGGCTCTGCGCGCATGCCCGGTTTCGGCGGAATCGGCGAATCGGCGGTCAACGCGATCGCACGCTACCTGATGACGGGCGAGGCGAAAGAGGCCGTGGCTACCGAGCAGGACCCGCGACTCTCGCTGAAGTACACGCTCGACGGCTACGTCTGGTTTCAGGATGAGCAGGGCTATCCAGCCGTTCAGCCGCCCTGGGGCACGCTGACCGCGATCAGCCTGGACGACGGCAATTTCGCGTGGCGCAAGCCGTTTGGCGAGTACCCCGAGCTAGTGCAAAAAGGGATGCCAAACACGGGCTGCCAGAACTACGGCGGCTCAGTCGCTACGGCCGGCGGGCTGCTGTTCATCGGCGCGACGCTGTTCGACAACAAGTTACACGCGTTCGACAAGCGAACGGGTGAGTTGCTGTGGGAAACGTCGCTGCCAGCCGCCGCCGCCTCGTCGCCCGCGGTCTTCGAAGCCGGCGGCAAACAGTTCGTTTTGATCGGAGCTGGCGGAGGTAAGTTCGGAGGCAAGAGCGGAGGCACGTACCACGCGTTTGCGCTGCCATAAGTCGAAGATCGCGAAAACGGAAAACCGTAACAGCTGACGGTTTGTTTACTTGGAATCAACGAGTTACAGACACAAAACCGTCACTTGTTACGGTTTTTGGTTTCTGGCGACTCTTCGGAAACCTGTCCATTGCGCCGGTTCCCGGTTGGAAAAACTGTCCTCAGCCGGGTGAACCGTCGTACCAGAAAGCCCCACGAGGCCGGTGTGCCACGAACCGCACCGCGAGATTGGCCCTGGACAAATTACGGCTGAACGGTGACCAGCACGGCGGCGTGCGGTGCGACAGTTGCGGTGAAAGAACCGCTCTTGGCCCCCAGATCCTTGTGCTGCCACAAGTCGCGCAATTGCGCTGAGAGATGGGCCGGGTAGCCGAGATCTTCCCACTTCACGGTGATCGACTGCGGCGTGGCAGCGCGGTTCAGCAGGGCCACGGCGCGGTTGCCGCCCTGGAGTTCGCGAGCCCACACTTCCTGGTCCACGTCCTTGGCCACGCGGCGGCCCTGCTTGCCCAGTGGATCCTGGTCGATGGCGAGGACTTCCTTATCCGTCAGGACGGCCTTCGTTTCGGCGTCCATGCTGCGCAGGTCGTTGCCCGCAATCAGCGGCGCGGCCAGGATCGCCCACAGGGCGAAGTGCGCACGACTCTCGTCCGGAGTCAGCTTGCCGTTCCCCACTTCGAGCATGTCGGGATCGTTGAAATGGCCGGGGCCGGCATACGCCTCGGTACCATTCATCAGATCCAGAATGTGAACGACGCCGACGTTGTCGTCCGGACTCACCTTGCAGTCCCAGCAATTCGTAATGTCGCCAGTCGAGCGCGAGACGTTGCCGACGTCTTTCGCCCACAACCAGGGTTTGGTGGAACCCCATTCGCATAGCGAGAAGAGAATGGGCCGGCCGGTTGCGAGCAGCGCCTTGCTCATCAAACCATAGGACTCGAGCGTGTCCTGCCGCTCGGCATGGCACCAGTCGTATTTCAAGTAGTCCACGCCCCAGGACGCGTACGTCCGGGCATCCTGGAATTCGTAACCGCGCGAACCGGGGCGCCCCTCGCATGTCAGGGAGCCGGCGTCCGAGTAGATGCCGAACAGCAGCCCTTTGGAATGGACGTAGTCGCCCAACGCCTTGATGCCCGAGGGGAACCGCCCCGGGTCGGCCACGATAGTGCCGTCCGCATCGCGCTTCACCTGCCAGCAATCGTCGATCACGACGTATTTGTAACCCGCGTCCTTCATGCCTGTTGAAACCATCGCGTCGGCGGTCTCGCGGATCAGTTTTTCCGAGACATTACAGCCAAATTTGTTCCAACTGTTCCAGCCCATGGGCGGGGTCTTGGCCAGACCGTTGTCGAGGGCGGCGACCGGAATCGCGAGCAGAATCAGGAGGGACGATGCGAGCCAGAAGTGTTTGTGCGAAAGGGGTTTCATAAAGCGGGTGCCTTCGAGTTGAGGTTGAAGCAGCTGGCCGGATGGCGGCACTGCATGGAGCGGCCCGCGACCGCGCCGCTCCATGCAGTGCCGCTCGACGGCTTAAGGCTTGACGGTAACCAGCACCACGGCGTGCGGTGCGACGGTGGCCGTGAACGACCCGCTCTTCGCGCCCAGATCCTTGTGCTGCCACAGGTCGCGCAATTGCGCGGAGAGATGGGCCGGGTAGCCGAGATCTTCCCATTTGACCGTGATGGACTGCGGCGTTGTGGCGCGATTCAGCAGCGCCACGGCGCGGTTTCCGCCCTGCAACTCACGCGCCCACACTTCCTTCTCCCCGTCCTTGGCCACGCGGCGGCCCTGCTTGCCAAGGGAGTCCTGGTCGATGGCGAGGACTTCCTTGTCGGTCAGGACGGCCTTCGTTTCAGCGTCCATGCTGCGCAGGTCGTTGCCGGCGATCAGCGGCGCGGCCAGGATCGCCCACATGGCGAAGTGCGCTCGATTTTCGTCCGGCGTCAGTTTGCCGTTGCCGACTTCCAGCATATCGGGATCGTTGAAATGGCCCGGGCCGGCATACGACTCGGTTCCGTCCAGCAGGTCGAGAATGTGCACGACGCCCAGGCCGCCCCACTTCTCCTTGCAATCCCAGCAGTTGACGATGTCGCCCGTCGAGCGCCAGATGTTGCCGACGTCCTTCGCCCACAGCCAGGGCTTGGTGGAGCCCCATTCGCAGAGCGAGAAGAGGATCGGGCGGCCGGTCGCCTGCAGCGCTTTGCTCATCAGAGTGTAGGACTCGATGGAGTCCTGCCGCTCAGCGTTGCACCAGTCGTACTTGAGGTAATCGACGCCCCACGAGGCGTAAGTCCGTGCGTCCTGGAATTCGTAGCCATGCGAGCCGGGACGTCCCGCGCAGGTCTTCCAACCGGCGTCGGAGTAGATTCCGAAGAGCAGGCCTTTGGAGTGGACGTAGTCGCCCAGCGCCTTGATACCGGAGGGGAATCGTTCCGGATCGGCGACAATCGTGCCGTCGGCGGCGCGCTTCACCTGCCAGCAATCGTCGATCACGACGTACTTGTAGCCGGCCTCTTTCATCCCGCTGGTGACCACCGCATCGGCCACCTCGCGGATCAGTTTTTCGGAGACGTTACAGCCGAATTTGTTCCAACTGTTCCAGCCCATCGGTGGGGTCTTTCCCAGACCGTTCTCGATGGCGGAGGCAGGGATCGCGACCAGAATCAGGAGAGACAAAAGGAGACAGAGATTTCGATTAGAAAGCGATTTCATTGAGTGAGAATCCTCGTAGTTCTTTAAGGCCAACCTCAACATCCTACAGGAGTGCCTGGGGCAGTGCAGCCGGGCGAGTGTCCGTCGCTGAGCCAGCATCGTACGCGGCATATCGGCGCGGTCCTTCCGGAAAACGAAAACCGGGGCGGCACAGCTCGGAATCGCCCCGCGCTACGCCGCCCCGGTCCCACTTCGATCGATGAATCCAAGCTATACGAGGGGCAGATTACCTTGGATATCCTCGCCGTTTTCGCCTTCGAGATCGGGCGCGGCCTCTTCCACTGTGCATGCCGCGGCGACCGCATCGCCCTCGTCCAGCGTGACTAGTTTCACGCCTTGGGCCGAGCGGCCGGTCTTGCGGATCTGGGCGGCTTCCGTGCGGATGATCTGGCCATTCTTGGTGATGACGATCACATCCGTGTCCTCCTTAACTTCAAGGACGGAAACAACGGGACCGGTCTTGCGGCTGAGCTTCATGTTGATGACGCCCCGGCCCGCACGGCTCTGCAGGCGGTACTCGGCGGCTTTCGTCCGTTTGCCCATGCCATTCTCGGCAATCGAGAGAATCAAGCTGTCCTCCGTCACCACTTCCATGGCGACGATGGCATCGTCCTTATCCAGCCGCATCGAGATGACGCCGGCTGCGGGGCGGCCCATCGGGCGCACATCGCCTTCCAGGAACTTGATTGCCATGCCGTCGCGTGTGGCGATGAAAACAAGGTCGTTGCCCTTACTGATCTTGGCCGAGATAAGTTCGTCGTCGTCGGTCTTGAGGCCGATGGCGATAATGCCCCGCGATAGCGGATTATCGAACTCGGTCAGCTCGCATTTCTTGATCACGCCCTGCTTCGTGGCCATCACGATGAACTCGGTCGGCGTGAACTCCTTCACCGGAAGGAAAGCCTTGATGGTCTCTTCCTCCTGCAGCGAAATCAGCTGGCTGATGTTCTTGCCTTTGCTGGCCGAACCGGCATCAGGGATGTTGTAAATCTTGAGCCAGTAGAGACGGCCCTTGTTGGTAAAAATCAGCAGATAGGAGTGCGTCGAGGCACTGATCATGTGCTCCACGACATCCTCGCTGCGGGTCGTCATGCCTATGCGGCCCTTGCCGCCGCGGGTCTGACGCCTGTAGGTATCGAGCGAGGTGCGCTTGAGATACCCGCCGCGTGAGACCGTCACGACGACGTCTTCCATCTTGATGAGGTCTTCGATGTTGATGTCGCCCTCATCGTCGATGATCTGGGTCCTGCGGGCGTCGCCGAAGTCCTTCTGCACCTGACGCAACTCCTGGACGATGACGGAGCGGAGCTTGGCGTCGCTGTTGAGGATCTCCAGATAGCCGGCGATCATGCGCTCGATCTCGGCCAATTCGTCCAGGATCTTCTGCTGCTCCATACCCGTCAGGCGCTGGAGTTGGAGTTCAATGATCGCCTGGGCCTGTCGCTCGCTGAAGTCGAAGCGCGAGAGCATACTGCCGTTGAAGTTCAGGGTCGGCGACCATTTTCCGATCACCGCCTCGAGCTTGGCATTCTCGGGGAACAGCGTGGCCCCCATGAGGGCTTCCCGCGCTTCTTTCGGGTTGCGGGAGGCGCGCACGGTCTCGATCACCGCATCGAGGTTCTGCAACGCCTTCTGGAATCCAAGCAGGATATGCTCGCGGTCGCGCGCCTTGCGGAGCAGGAATTCGGTCCTGCGGCGGACGACTTCCACGCGGTGCTCGATGAAGCGTTTGATGACATCGATCAGCCCCAGCTCGCGCGGCTGCCCGTTGACGATGGAGAGCAGGATCACGCCGAAGCTGACCTGCATCTGCGTCAGTTTGTACAGGTTATTGAGGACGATGTCGAACTGCTCGCCCCGCTTGAGTTCAATTACGACTCGCATTCCGTCGCGGTCGCTCTCGTCGCGGATGTTGCTGATCCCTTCGATGCGCTTTTCGTTAACGAGGGATGCGATCTGCTCGACCAGCTTCGCTTTGTTCACCTGGTACGGCAACTCGTCGATGACGATGGCATCGCGGTCCTTGCCGAACTTCTCCGGGCGCACCTTGGCGCGGATCTTCAGGCTGCCGCGTCCACGGGTGAAATAGTCGAAAATGCCTTGCCGGCCGAGGAGGATGCCGCCGGTGGGGAAATCCGGCCCCGGCACCATCTCCATGATCTTGTCGAGCGTGAGCGAGGGGTCCTCGACCAGCGCGACGGTGGCTTCGACGATCTCTTTCAAGTTGTGCGGCGGAATGCGGGTCGCCATGCCGACGGCGATGCCCTCGCTGCCGTTGACCAGCAGATTGGGGACGCGCGTGGGCAGAACCTCGGGTTCGTGTTCGCTGTCGTCGTAGTTGGCGCGGAATTCGACCGTGTCCTTGTCGATATCCTCCAGCAGCATGGAGGAGATCTTGGACAAACGGGCCTCGGTGTACCGCATGGCCGCCGGCGGATCGTTGTCCACCGAGCCGAAATTGCCCTGGCCTTCGATCAACGGGTTGCGCATGGAAAACGGCTGGGCCATGCGAACCAGGGCATCGTAGACGGCCGTGTCGCCGTGGGGGTGGTACTTACCGAGGACTTCACCGACAATCTTTGCGCACTTGCGCGTGGGGCGGTTGTGCGTCAGCCCCATCTCGCTCATTCCAAACAGGATGCGGCGATGAACAGGTTTCAGACCGTCACGCACGTCCGGCAGCGCGCGTCCGATAATCACGGACATCGAGTAGTCGAGATACGAGCGGCGCATCTCCTCTTCGATGTTGACCGGTGTGATATTTCGGCGATCGGAGAAAGGCAGTTGTCCGCCTCCGCCCTGGGGCGGCTGAGGCCCTTGCGGGTTCTGAGGATCTTGGGGATTCGACATTTCGGAATTCTCTTGATTTTAACAAATCCAGCCCTGCCGGAGCGAATGATCGACTGCGGTTTCTCCTTTGGCATCAGTAATTTCGAGTTATCATGGAGTTAGCTGTATGCTCTCCGTCGTCATACCCATTCACAACGAAGAGAGGGCGATTCTGCGCCTCTACGACAGGCTGACGGAGGTGCTCGAAGCGATCACCAAACGCTACGAGATCATCTTCGTCGACGACGCTTCAACCGACCGCAGCTTTGATCTGCTGGCCAACCTCGTGGAAACCGACAGCCGCCTGAAAGTGATTCGCTTGCGCCGCAATTTCGGCCAGACGGCGGCCCTTTCGGCAGGGTTTGACGAGGCTCGCGGCGACGTCATCGTAGCCATGGATGGCGACTTGCAGCACGACCCCGCCGACCTTCCTGCGCTCTTGCAGAAGATTGAAGAGGGCTATGACATCGCCAGCGGTTGGCGCAAAGAGCGCAAAGACAACGCCATCATGCGCCGCTTCCCCTCGCGCGTCGCTAACTGGCTGATGTCCAAGATATCGGGCGTCGAATTGCACGATTTTGGCACCACGTACAAGGCTTATCGCAAAGATGTCCTGAAGGACGTGAATCTTTACGGTGAACTGCACCGCTTCATCCCCGCACTGGCCAGCTATTACGGTGCACGCATTGCCGAAGTGCCTATCTCGAATCCGCCGCGCGAAGGCGGCGCCTCGCACTATGGAATCGGGCGCACATTCAACGTATTCTTCGACATCCTGACCATCCGGTTCCTGCTGCGTTACCTGACCAGTCCGATGCACTTTTTCGGCCGGATCGGATTGCTGAGTTCAGTGTCCGGGTTTCTGATTCTAGCGTTTCTTTTGGTCAAGAAGATTTTCGGCCAGGAGATCATTTTGCAGCACGGTCCACTTCTGTTCGCGGGGGGTCTGCTGCTTGGCCTGGGGGCGCTGATGTTCACGACCGGACTGCTGGGCGAGATGATGATGCGAACGTATTTCGAAAGCCAGGGCCGTCGTATTTACGCCGTCCGGCAGGTGCTCACCCGCCAGGAAACCGGCGCCGGCGACAGTGCGCGCTAACAGCGGTCCACGCCAGCGCATTGATCACCTGATCGAAGATCAGCACAATAGGCATTCTCTATCATTTTGGTAGAGTTTCTATAATTCATTGTATTTCAATTAGTTATGGAGCCACCCGCCGGGATTGAACCGGCGACATGCTGATTAAGAAACAACCAGATTTCCGCAACTTCTTGATTCTACTGCGCTGCTATCAACGCCTAGAGCGACTGCAGAGGGCATTGCGGCGTCAGTTGAACAGGGTCCTGAACTGGTCGTCGGGCACTTTGCGATAGGGCGTCTGGCGCATGGGCGTCATCCTGCCCACCTGGATTTCGATGGCGAGATTGTCAGGCGCAGCGGCGCCGATATGCAACAACACGGGCGATTCGTCCCGCGCGCCTGGCTGTATTTGGGCGCAGAGCGACAAATCAAACACCACAATGGTGAAGAGTGCTCCGAGCCTCAGCTTTGCCCTCACAGCGCGTTGCACAAAGCGACCGCTCCCTCCTCCGATGTCCGCACGTCATCTTCGGACTTGCCGCCGCTGAAGGCCGCAATACAATAGCCGGTCTTGCCGCGGACGATGAAGCCGCCGGGCCAGCCGAATTCACCGGTCATCGTGGGACGTGTGTGACTGCCGCTAGCTTTGAGCGTATCAGCCATCTCGGACGCCTTTGCGTAGGCGATCGCGAGCAAGTTCGCCCCCTTGTTGTCGGCGCTGGGCTCGTCCTTGTAGCGGCCCACGACGACCATCTTCGAGTTCCAGGAGCGAATGCTGTCTCCTTCAAACCAAGCCACGACGGCGACGCCTCCGATGCCCAATTCACCGGCTCGCTTCTTCATCGCCGCGAGCGCTTCGTTCGCCGCTTTGTCGAAGCCCGCGCCCGCGCTTGATGGCGGAACGTTCACGGCGCGAATGTCGTCTATGTAAAACACGCCTTCGCCGAAGTGGCCTTCTCCGGCGCTAATGTAAGTGGCGAGTTCGATCACCGCGGCGGGGAGGAAGACCGGACTCTTTCCGGTCACGTCGAGCCAGCTGGGGTGGCGCAGATCGGAGAAGGGGATAGTGACGATGCGAGCCGTGTCGTCTCCTACGGAGGTCTTGTAGGTGGCCTGCCAGAGGTCGTGGATGTTCGCGCCCTTCGCGTCCGCGATGTTGAACTGCATGGTGATTTCGCGCCCGGAACCATCGGGCTTAAGCCAGAACTGCAGCGCGTTATAGGGCATCAGGTCCCACTTTTTCAAAATACAGATGGCAGCATAGTTCTGGCCCTTCTCGGCTGTGAGCCGGTGCTCGAACTTCAGGCTGTAGCGGCCTTGCGACTTGATGCCGCTCTCGAGGCTCTGCCGCATCCAGCTGCCGTGGGGCGGCTTGTACCAGTGCCTGGCCAGATCTTCGGTGGAGGCGTAAGACTCGAAGTCTTCGAGTACGAGTGACGCTTGCGCGGAACCCGCCGCCGCGCTATCGGCTTGGGAACCTACCCTGCCCAAAGGTTGCGCAGAGTCCGCGGGGAGGACTCGCAATGCAGCGCCGCCTCCGCGGCGAGTGCCGTGCAGTGTCGAGATCCAGGTCTTTTCCTCGAAGGTCTCCGTCGTCACGGCGCCTGTCAGAATGTCTACCCACTCGGCGCGCCATTTGCCCGTGGGCACAGCGAGCACCGGCGCGATGGGACCGTCGCCGGGAAACCAGACTGCGTATGCCTTGCCTGGGCCCGCGAGAGCGCTCCAACTGTCCGCGCCGCCAACGACGATGCCGTTGTCAGGACGCATCTTCTCTAGCGGCAGTGACCGCATGAAATCGAGCAGGATGCGCAACTGCGTCCTGATGGCGGCACCACCTCCAGCGTTGTAATTGCCGGTGAAGCGAGGCACGCTGGTCCCGTCTTCATGACCGACAGTGAAGCTGAAATCGAGATTGCCGTAAAGCCCCCCGCCGGAGAGCAGGAAGTTCCAGCCCTGCGTCCGGTAGTTGTCGGCTTCCGTGCCGTTGAAACCTGTCTCGTTGAACGCCAACAACCGGCCAGGATCAGGGTTCGCTCGCAAGATTTCGGCATTTCCGTCGTAGTGGACGTTGAAGATCGAGATGTTCGCGAAGCACCCGTGCAACTCGCTCGACGGGATCACAGAGCCTTGGTTGGTGAGATCGACACTCATCACGTGCTTCTTCGGCAGGCGCGACTCTTCATCGGTCACCCATTCCGACACGCGGCGAATCCAGGCCTTCGCGGGCGCCGGCGGCTGCGAGGCAAAGCCGGGCTTCTCCTGGTTATAGAACCAGGGCTCGTTGCATAGGTTGAAGATCAAGTTGTCGTAGCGGTTCAGTTCGCGTACCAACTTCCGGGCGTAGGCCTCTTGGCGAGCAAGGACATTCCCGTTGTTGAGGCTGAGATAGCGCTTGCCGTCAATGGCGGCTGTGGCGTTTACGTTGTTCTTCGGATTGAGCGGCGAGTAGTCGTAGCCCGGCCCGATGAAGAAGAGCACGGCCTCCACGATGATGCCGCGCCGGCTCGCTTCATCGAAGAATGCGTGCAGCCGCTCGAAGTAGGCAGGGTCCCAGTGGTCCAGGTCAAATCTGTTCCCTCCAAGCGCGAAACCCGGCGTCGAACTGCGCGCCCAAGGTGCGAGAAAACGTCCCTCCCGAGGCGCCAGAGGATTGTCCACGATCCCGAACGAGTCCGCTCCCTCGGCATAGTCGCCAAGAAACAGGCGGGTGTGATTCAGGCCGGCCGCCTGAATCGTCGCCAGGTATTTGTGGAAGTCGAAGTCGGGATTGATCGTCGACCCGTAGTGCTCGCCGCTGGCGACCAGGACCGTCGCCCGGCCCTGCCATTGGAAGTATCGCGGGTTGTCCGGGTGCAAGCGGATCGGACCGTCCGGGCCAGCCGCGTGCATCAAGGCAACGCAGAAACATATGCTCGCGAGAGATCTCGCCGATAGTCTGAACGACACTGCTGGGGTTCTCCTCTCTCGTTCTCTTCCGTGTTCGGCCTACGACAACGCAGTCATACTTCCGACCTTCGCAGGTTGATTGTCTCGTTCTGGACCAGCGGTCGCGCCCAGAAGCCGACTCCGAGAATCCAGCCGAATGTCAGATACAACACCAGCAAGCCGGTGCGCAGTCCGAAACGGTCTCCGATCTGGCCAATACAGAGCGGCACCACGGCGCCGCCGATGATTGCCGTGCAGAGGATTCCGGCGGACGCGCCGTGTGAATGCGACAGGGAGTTCAGTGCCAGCGACATGACGACCGGCCACATTACGGAGGCAAACAGGCCGACTGCGGGGAAAGCCAGCAGCGCCGTTGCCGTGTTGCCGAAAAGCGCCGCGGTGAGCGCGGCCATGGCGCCCAGGGATGCGCCGATCAGCACCTTGCGGCTGTCGAGGAGCTTGAGCAGTCCGAGGCCCAGGCCGCAACCGATCGTCAGCAAGCCCCAGAACCAGGCCACTTCCATCGCGCCCTGAGTGTGCGGATCCACGCCGTGGTACTTCGTAAGGAACTCGGAGATCCAGTTGGCCGTGCCCTGTTCGCAGCCGACGTAGGCGAAGACGCTGACAAAATACAGCAGCACGGTCCTGTTCCCGAACAACTGACGGTGCAGGCGCCACGAGCCAATCGCCTCCTCTTCGGTGCGTTCCACTGCCGGGAAACGGAACAGAACCACCAGGATCAGCATCGTCACCGAGAGAACCGCGAAGAGCCAGTACAGAGAGATCCAGGGCCATCGCGCCGGGGTAACGGAGGCGAGCAGCGCCAGTGCGCCGGCCTTCGGAGCGCGTGGGTCCAGAGCGGCAACCAGGTACGAGTACACTTGCGGGCTCACAAACGAAGCGCCGCCGAACAGCAGTTGCGCTAGTGCGCAGTTGAAGGCAAAATGCTCTTCGCCCCCGGCGACGCGCAGCAGCGGGTTGATCGCCACCTGCAGGACGGCCATGGCTACGCCAATCAGGAACACCGAGACCAGTGCGCTGGAGTAGCCGGGCCAACATGCGACCAGCAACGAGCCTGCGAGACTCAACGCGAAGGCTCCGAGAATGACCGGCTTCTCGCTGTAGCGCTCTACGAG
>Ga0118677_10002550_pt1 | contig 36406 bp, 32 predicted proteins | sample AliMusrvi5mmetaG_FD_86154 | JGI IMG/M metagenome (GOLD analysis project Ga0118677, IMG submission 86154)
TTTTTCATGGTTCAAAGATAGGAAAATTTGATTTAATCCGGGAGGGCTGATTCTTATTTTGGGACGACCTTTTTCCGTCTCCCTGCCAGCCACCATGAAAAAAAACCGCTGATCAGGATGAAGAGTGTGGAGAGGCCAACGAGCGGAACGATTAAGATGTAAAACGGTCCGAGGACAGACTCGAAAATTCGCCCCGTATGGATCTCCAGCGCAGTGTTCCAGAGCGAAACCGGGCTTGCGGCAACAATTGGCTGCGGGACCGGCGGCAAAGGGTTCTTCCCTTCCAGGGAGAAAGCCCCGCGGGCATAATCGAACAAAATGCGGGTGGAGTCGTTGCACCGGATATACCCGGCAACGGTTACCTTGCCGAATGGCGGTCCGCCCTGGCCTGTATCGAGGTATTCCGTCCGGGTAATGCAGTCGATGGTACGGCCGGTGGCCGGCTCCCAATCGAAGATACCGCTGAAAGAGCCCACCAGGTAATGGCCGGGGCCGTTCTTCTCAAAAACATTGATCCCCATCACACTCACGGGAGGTTGCACGGGAAACAGTTTCAGGTCGCTTCCAAACCGGTCGCCGGAGTAATAAAAGCCGTCGCCGGCCGCAACCATGAATCTTTTGTTTTCCTCATCATACAGCAGATCGCGGAACCGGTCGAACCATGGATTTGGATTGTCGAGTTCGGTGTATTTCAGCTTTGCCACCCTTACCCCGGCAATCGGAATAAGCAGAGGCGGCCTGAGAAAAATCCCGGCAGCGGTATTGAGAAGGAGGACCAGGATGGCCCAGGATCCGATCACATTGTGCCATTTCAACGACATCCTGTTGAACCGTTTCAGTTTTGCCCGCGACAGATCCCCTTTTAGTTTTTTCAACCGGTAGGGCACGAGAAACCATGTCAGGCCTGTGATGCACAGGACCACCAGGATGATGCCGATACTGTCCACGATCAGTTTCCCCGCCAGTCCATAAATTTCACCGCTGTGAATCACCCAGATGGTTTTGAACAAACCAACCTTGCCGTCGTTGTCTTCGCCCTTTGGCACAGGGATTTCATGGAATCCGGAGGAGCCCGGTGTGCTCCTGGCCGTAAAAAGGTTCGACCGGGTCATCACCAGCAAACTATCGCCCAGCTGCAGCACCTTCACCACCCGCGCATGAGCTGCCGGAATGGCGACCTTTTCCCAGGAACCGCCATGAAAGTGGTACAACCCGAACAGGGTGCCCGCATAGAGCCCCGCGACCCGCGACCATGACAGGGTATTTATTTTCCGGTTATCGGTCCCTTCCGGAAATCCAGCATTCATATCCTGAAATGATCTGAAAGTGCTGTCGGTCAGCCACACCCCGATGTTGCCATATACCAGGATGCTGTCGCCACCGGCTTTTACCGATCCTTTCACAGCACCAAGATTCCAGTTATTTAACCGGTAGCCGGGTGGCAAAAACCTGCGGCTTACATCCATACCCGAAAGCAACTCCCGGTGGTTGAGGACCATTCCTGAAACCGCGAAAAACAGGATAAAAAATGTGGCTGCCAGGCTAAACCACCTGTGGTATTTGCGGAAAAATTTCACCTTGTCGCCATTTCACTCCCCGGCTATTTTTTGAAGCAGGTGTGAAACATCCCGTCGTCTCCCGGCTCCGAATGAATTTCAAACCCGGCTGCGGTCATCTTTTCGATCATTGGTGCGGGTGGAAACGGGGTGATGATCTCAAATACTTCTCCCGGTTGCAGGGCTGCACATTCCTGTTGAACCTGGTCCAGCGGATGGATCCCCCGGGCCAGCAAAGGCCTCGCATCCAGGGAAATTTTGATATTGCTTTTATGAAACCATGCAGGCTTATTCATTTTCGGATATTTTAATTGTACTTATTTCGTCGATTTCTTATAGGTCAACAGCCGCTGATCCCCGCTGATCCTGCGCTTTTCAGTCAGTTCCTGCGACATCTCCAGCGTTCCCAGGTAGTCTCCCTGTTCATTCCGGAGCGCAAAATATTCAATGTGGATGAATTTCCCTCCCATCTGGATCCAGAAGGGGGCGCTGTCTGCTCTCCCTCCCTTAAAATCGGCCACGATCTGGTCTACGATATGCACACTCGAAGGCGGGTGGCACATGCGCACATCCCTCCCGAGGATAGCCCGGTTCCGGTCGAAAATGCGCTCCCTGCCCTGGGAAAAATACTTCACCTTGTCGTTGCGGTCGACAAAAGTAAGGTCAACCGGCAACGTATTGAGGATTGCCAGCAGCTCTTCGGAGGTGAATTTTCCGCTGGGGAGGTTGATGGTTCCCTCTTCGGCCGAGGTCTCCTCCGCGATATCCACTCCCTGCGGTTTCCAGCTAACATCCGGATCGTAGAGGCAGTAACCTATTTCATTGGTTTGCCTGTAAATATCGTACCAGTCGGTCTCCGTAAGCTTATCGAGGGTCATGGGAAGAAGTATCTCTTCCTCCTTCATGATCATGTCGGTAATGGCCTTTACGGCGGGGGCCAGGTGGAGTTCCACCTTTACCTGCATCCTCTCCGGTGTGAATTCACCGGGCATGTTGAGCGCATTGATCGCATTTTTCAACAGCTGGCGGGTTTCATCGTGTTTGCCCCACATCACCTTCGGAGGGCCGGTGATTCCATATTTCTCCAGGAACGGGAACAGGAGGTTTTCCTTGCGGCGGTAATGTTTGTCTACATCCGCCAGGCTGTTGAAAAGAGCTTTCACGGTATTGACATATTTCTCTTTCCCAGGCCCGGAGAGTTCGGTTCCCGCCCTGGAAAAGAGTTCGTGAAGTTCATTGGCTGCCTTCTCCAGCTCACGGTTTTCCCTTCTGAAGGTGTCCACCGGATGGCCTGGAGCCACAATTTTCATTCCCGAAAGGTCAATGTGGCCCTCCAGCGCCTGGCTGTGCATGTCACAAAGCCGGAGGACCTCCGATTCGGGCAGCCCTTCGCTGATGAGTTCCTGCTCCACCTCCACCACCTCACCGTAAGGTATTTTCGTCAATAGTTCGATCATGCGTGCCCGCACCGCTTCCGGCGCCACGCCTTCGTGCAGTTGAAGGATCATGTGTTTGAGAAGGTCCTTCCTGCTTTGAGAGTTGTTGATAAGTTCGCTCATGTTTTTGGGTTTTTTGATCCCCTGGCTGAAGCCTGGGGTTAGCCTTTTATCATTGTCAGCACCATTTTGAACTTTTCCAGGGCGCTCACTGCGTGCGGAATGCCGGCAGGCATGATGATGGCCTCACCGGTAGTCAGGATGAAGGGCACTTCATTGATGATAATTTCCGCTTTCCCTTCAATAACCTGCAACATCGCATCGTAGGGAGCCGAATGCGTGCTCAGCCGCTGCCCCTGGTCGAATGAAAACAGGGTTACATTGCCAACGGGACGGTCAATGACCTGCTTGCTGATGATTCCCCCGGAGGAATAATCCACCTTTTCGGGGAACCGGAACACGTTTGAGTGTTCGAAAATGTTTTTTTCCATAGTTTTTGTTTTTTCACCGGGTTAAAACCCGGTGTTGGGTTGATTTTTTCACCGGGTTGAAAACCGGTGCTGGATAGTTTTTAAGAATTCAAAGTGTAAAGTGCAAAGTCAAAGTGCAAATTTTAAGAAAGATGATTGTCTGCGGTTTTGCATTTTGACTTTGCATTTTGATTTTTTTAATTATTTTTTTTCAAAGGACCACCCGCCTTTTAATCCGAAGATAAACCAGGCCAGCGCCAGGGTTCCGACGGCAAAAATCGTATCGCCGATCACCCTGAGCCAGCGGAAGAATACGATGGTGGGATCCTGCATGAAATCGGCAGAACGTGCATACCACATGCCTGTTCTGACACTGACCCATGTTTGGGCAAGCCCGACGGGCAGCACGCTGATCAGGACCATCAGGGCAAGCCCGATGTTGATCGACCAGAAAGCGAACTTCACCCATTTTTCATGCCATACTTTCTCCGGTTCCATGCTCTTTAATACGAAAAGCATGAGCCCGATCCCGAGCATGCCATACACGCCAAACAAAGCGGTATGTCCATGGACCGGGGTCGTGTTGAGACCCTGCATGTAATAGAGGGCGATGGGGGGGTTGATCAGGAATCCGAAGATGCCGGCGCCCACGAGATTCCAGAAGGCGACCGACAGGAAAAAGTAGATGGGCCATTTATACCCGGCGATCCAGTTCCTGCTTTGCGATATCTTATAATTCCCGTAACCTTCAAATCCCATCAGCACGAGCGGAACCACTTCGAGCGCGCTGAAGGTCGCCCCCAGCGCGAGGACAGCGGTTGGAGTTCCCGTGAAATAAAGGTGATGGAACGTTCCAAGGATTCCTCCCGATAAAAATACAATGGTGGAAATAAGCACACTGGCTGTGGCTGTGGCAATCCTGACCAGTCCAAGGCGGACAAAAAGAAAAGCAATGGCCACGGTGGCGAAGACCTCGAAGAATCCCTCCACCCAGAGGTGAACCACCCACCAGCGCCAGTATTCGGCAACGGCAAGATTGGTCTGGCGTCCCCACATCAGCCCGGCACCATAAAATACGGCAATGGCGATGGTTGAAATGAGGAACATGGTCAGCAGGGATTTGTTCTCCGATTTTGCCCTGAGGGCGGGCATCAGTCCGCGGGCCATCAGCACCAGCCAGATGATAAGTCCGACAAACAGGAACAACTGCCAGAAACGGCCAAGGTCGACATATTCATATCCCTGGTGACCGAACCAGAAGTTGGTTACCAGCCCAAGACGTTGCATGACGCCGAACCATTGGCCGATAAGCGAACCGGCTACGATTACCAGCAGGGCGATGAATAGGAAATTTACACCCAGTGCCTGGAACCGGGGTTCTTTCCCCGAAACGGCCGGTGCCAGGTAAAGCCCTGTTGCAAGCCAGGAGGTGGCAATCCAGAAGATTGCAAGCTGGATATGCCAGGTGCGCGAAATCGAATAGGGAAGCAGGCCTGAAAGCGGCAGCCCGTAGAAGGCCTGCCCCTCCACGCCGTAGTGGGCGGTGATCACTCCCATCAGGATCTGAACAAGGATGAGGGCTGTGACAACCCAGAAATATTTCAGGGTGGCTTTCATCGAAGGGGTGAAAATACCCCCCAGCAGGGGATCCTTTGAAGGGATTTCACTTTCAGTGAGTCCCTCCTCTTTCCGGGAGGCGTAATACCAGCCCATAAGGCCGATACCGGCAATGAGCATGATCACGCTGAACCCGGTCCACAGTATCAATGAACTGGTGGGCTTGTTGTCTACCAGTTCTTCCGACGGCCAGTTGTTTGTATAGGAAATTTCGCTTCCCGGGCGGTCGGTTACACAGGACCACGATATCCAGAAAAAGAAGGCGTTCATCTGGCTCATCCTTCCCTGGTCCCTGATGGTGTTCGGGGGAATGGCGTAAGCATCACGCAATTTCTCCAGCTTGGGATCGGCCATGAACAGACCGGCGTAATGTTCTCCTACGGCCCTGATGGCCTGCGCCCTCAATGGGGAGATGATAATGTTACCCGAAACGGGATCATAGGTGTTGGTGCGCACTTCATGTTGCAGCCTCACCTTAAGCATCGCTTTCTGCTCGGCGGTTACATTGGCATAACTTTTATGGTAGGATGTATCCGCAAGGTAATCGAGGATGTACACCGATTCGCGGTGCAGCCAGTCGGCCGACCAGTCGGGAGCAACATAGGAGCCATGGCCCCATACCGTTCCCACTTCCTGTCCCCCGATGGATTGCCACACATTCTGTCCGTCTTTGATATCCTGGCCCGAAAACAGCACGGTCCCGGCCGTGGTCACCACCTCCGAAGGGATCGGCGGAGCCTGTTTGTAAATTTCCCGCCCATAATAGATCAGGACTGAAAATGAAATTGTCATCACGGCGATAAAGCCGAACCATAGTTTTCTCGTTTTCATACCCACTCCTCCTCGATAACTTCTCCCTGCAGGCTGACAATCGCCTGTTTGATGGGAATGTTCCGGCAGGCATTGGTCCGGGCGGTTTGTGCCATATGCAGAAGCCCCCCGCAACAGGGCACCTCCATCATCACCACCGTGAGCGAGTTGATCTTCGTGTCGGCGATCATGGAGGAGAGTTTCTGGATATAGGACTCTTTGTTGCTGTCCAGCTTCGGACAGGCAATGGCAAGCGATTTCCCCTTGAGGAATCGTGCGTGGAAATTACCCATGGCAAAGGCAGCGCAGTCGGCAGCCAGCACGACATCGGCATTTTTAAAATAGCCTGCCTGGGGATTGAGCAAATGCAGCTGAACCGGCCACTGCCGTAGTTCTGAGCCTGCGCCCTGTGTCTCAACCGCCGCGATGGCAGGAGTTTCATTCCCGGGTTTTTCATCGCGGAAATCCCTGGCCATTGAGCCGGGACATCCACATTCACCAGGTGAATGCTGTTCTTTTTTTTCCGGACCCATCATGATGTTGTTTTGTTTTAAATAATCGATTGCCTGTTGTAAAAATTCCGTCTCGTTATGATCACGAAGATGCTCCAGGTGGGCCAGGATGGTGTTTCTCCCTTTCGGGACCATGATCTCCATCACTTTGCGCTCATCATAAGGCTCTGCTTCACGCTCGATGATCTCAATCGCACCTTCGGGGCAATGGCCGATGCAGGCACCAAGCCCGTCGCAAAACAAATCACTGATGAGTCTTGCCTTCCCGTCGATGAGCTGCATGGCTCCTTCGTGACAGTTGGGAATGCAAATTCCGCAACCATTGCACTTTTCTTCGTCGATCTGGATAATTTTCCGCTTCATATATTATAGGTGTATTTAGGTATCTGATTGCCTCTATATGTATAAAAAAATTTAGAGATACGATTGCAGGGTCTGCTCATTTAAGAACTTTTTGAATTCCGTGGTCAGTTTGTTTACAACAGTTCCCATCAGGCAGCGGTCAAATCCGCAAAGATCGTAAGACAAAGGACATTCGCCCACATCAAGCTGACCTTCGATAGATACATAAATATCAAGCAAACTGACGTTTTTCGGATCCATTTTCATCGAGAAACCTCCCGCCGGGCCCCTTACCGATTTAAGCATGTCGTTCTTGACCAGGCGTTGTAAAACTTTCGCAATATGGTTCTTTGAAAATCCTGTAATTTCTGCGATCTTTACCGCATTGATTCCGTTTCCGGAACGGGCAATCAAAACCATGCTGTGAATTGCGATCGAAGAGGCTTCTGACAGGGCAAAGATCTTGGACATAATTTATTCAGGTACTTGAATACGCAAATGTAAATAGATTTTTGTAATCTCCGACAAAAAACAGATATTTTTTTCAATTTTTTGTATATTATTGTATATCTGTCTGATAAAAATATTGCTGATGCTTTTTTTAACAGATTTCTTAACCACTGAACGATGAGAACTGTTTATTTAATAACGCTGTTTTGGGGAATTTCGTTGTTGTCGTGGTCACAAAACTACCCGGTTGGCCATCAAACCATCCTCTTCACCGATTCAGCCAGGGGAAACCGTCCCGTCCCTTCAGAACTCTACTATCCGGCCACCATTGCCGGAGAAAACACACCCCTTTCAACCGGCATGTTCCCCGTGATTGTATTCGGACACGGATTTCAGATGGGATACGATTCCTATCCCTACTTTAAAAACGCCATGGTTCCGTCGGGGTACATCGTGGTTTTTCCGAAAACCGAAACCTCGCTGGCCCCCGACCATGCAGCATACGGCGCCGATCTTGCCTTCCTGGTGGTGCAGATGAAAGCCGAAGGATTGAATCCCGGTTCCCCGTTTTTTCAGCACATTGACAGTACTTCAGCCATAATGGGACATTCCATGGGAGGAGGAGCTTCTTTCCTGGCGTGCAAAAATAATGCAACGCCCACCGCCATGGTCACCTGGGCGGCTGCCGAAACCGTTCCCTCTGCCATCTCTGCAGCGCGAAATATCACTATTCCATCACTTGTATTTGCCGCAGATATGGACTGCATCACCCCTCCGGCACTTAACCAGGTGCCAATGTATGATTCGCTCGCAGGCGATTGCAAGGTTTTTATCAATATCAGGGGCGGCGGCCATTGTTACTTTGCCGATGCAAACTTTGTTTGTTCCATTGGAGAACTTGGCTGCCCCGCATTTACCATCACCAGGGAGCAGCAGCATGCCACGACCCTTGATTTCACGAAACTTTTCCTGGACCATTGGTTGAAAAACCAGGCCAGTGCCTGGACCATTTTCATGGATTCGCTGAACGGCTCACCCCGCATTGCCTTTCAAAAGGCCTGTACAACAACCTCCGCATCCCCAGGTTTTCAACTACTGCCGTTTCAGGTATTTCCGAATCCCGCCGGGGATGTTGCCTCCATCACCGGACACTGCGGCTTGAAAGACCATCTTACCATCAGCATCTCCGATATGTATGGCAACAAAATGGATGACTATGCAATCATGCCCTGCGAAGAGCAATTCCGCCTGGCAATCGACATGCATTCATGGCCCGACGGGATCTATCTTGCAGCAATCAACAGTACCGGGGAACATCGGATGATCAAAATTGTGAAACACTGAAAGGATATCCTCCCATGGTAAAAATCATCTCCAGCTTACAAAACCCCCTGGTAAAAAATGTGCTGCTGCTCGGCGAAAAACCCAGGGCGAGGAAGGAGCAAAACCGGATCGTGATCGAAGGGCTCCGCGAAATCAGGCTTGCCATGACGAGTGGATTTCACATCACCGACCTGCTCTACACCCCTGAACTGGTTTCAGATGACGATCTGAAGTCGCTTGCGCTTCACGACAACCAAACAGAATTGACTGAAGTATCCCGGGATGTTTTTAACCGCCTGGCATACCGAAGCGACAGCGGAGGCCTGATTGCCCTGGCCGAGCCGCGAAGGCTGGTGTTTGGCGACCTTCAGCTTCGCCCCAGGCCGCTTCTTCTTGTTCTTGAGACGGTTGAAAAACCGGGAAACCTGGGAGCCCTTCTCCGGACAGCCGACGCTGCGAACCTCGATGCGGTGATCATATGCGATCCCCAGACAGATATTTACAACCCGAACGCGATCCGTTCAAGCATCGGGTGCATCTTTACCATGCCGGTGGTCACCGCTTCTTCCGGGGATACCATCCTGTGGATGCGCGGGGCAGGAATAAAAATTTTTGGTACGGCCCTTACCGCCACCCGCCTTTACCATCAAACCGACTTCGCTCAGCCCTCGGCCATCATCATGGGATCGGAAGCGAACGGGTTAAGCACCACCTGGCTAAAAGGATCCGACGACCTCATTAAAATCCCCATGCTGGGAAAGATCGACTCCATGAATGTCTCCGCATCTGCCGCCATCGTGATTTTTGAAGCCATGCGGCAGCGGGGGTTCAGGTAGGGGCTGGACCCCCAGCCTGATGCAGTGGGCTGCGCACCCGGGCTGGACCCCCATGCAGGGGCTGGACCCCCATGCAGGGGCTGGACCCCCATGCAGGGGCTGGACCCCCATGCAGGGGCTGGACCCCCATCCTGAAGGATGGGGTTATTTATACTTCTCGTCGCCGGGCTTTAGCTCGATGAAGCCTTTGGGCATCTTGCTCTTGAAGTCGATGAGGTTGCCGGTAACCGGGTGGCGGATGGATAGATAAAATGCATGAAGCCGTATGCGGCGTTCATATTGCGAATCGGCTCCATAACGGCGATCGCCCACCACCGGGCAACCCATCTCTGACAGGTGAACCCTGATCTGGTTCTTTCGGCCGGTTTCCAGTTCAACCTCCAGCAGCGCGTAATCAGGTGTGCGATCCATCACCCGGTAATGGGTAATCCCAAGTTTGGCTCCTTCCTGCACCTTGACCGAATAGACCCGCTGATCGTGCCCCTCAACCAGCCAGCTGCGAATCGTCCCCTTCTCCTCTTTGGGCTCTCCTTCCACCAGCGCATAGTACAACTTTTTGGTGTCCATCCAGTGATTCTTGATCTCCTCCTGGATCTTTTCGCTCTTGGCAAAAAGCAAAATTCCGGAAACTTCCCGGTCGAGCCTGTGAACCACGAACAAACGCTCCTTTCCCTTCGAATTTTCCTTGACATAAGCGGCCATCTGCTGGTAAAAAGAGGTGCCTCCCAGCCCCCTGTCGCCAATGGTGAGCAACCCGGCAGGTTTTACCGCCACCAGGATGGCGCCATCCTCGAAAAGCACCTGGTAGGGTGGTTTGATCTTGTTGATTTTCACGATCTGCTTTACATATTCAACGGAATCTCCTGCCTTGAGCATGGCAGCAGGGTTGGTCACCATTTTCCCGTTCACCCGCACATTGCCGTGCACGATCTTGTTTTTTGCCGTTGTTTTCGAAGCGGTCTGAAGTTCCTCCAGCAAATGCTCCAGAAGGGTGGTCTCTTTAACTATTTTTTTCTTCATGTTTCTTAAACGTCATTACTATCAGATACAATTTTAGTCGTAATGTGAATCGAGGGTTTACTTTTTTAAACATGTTTCAACCCCTCCTCCGTCACCACCGGCTGATGGCCGGAACATTCACTCCTTAATACCACCAGGATAAAAACCGAAGGTACGCAATTATTAGTAACTTTACCTTCTCAATTTTTGAATTTAACCAACCCAGATGCCCCTCCTTGGATCGCTCATCCGAAAAGCCTATGAATTGCGGCAGTTTCCGATAGATATCCTCACCGTTGATCCGGTTCGGGAACAGGAAAAAGTACTTAAAAAATTATTGCTGAAAGCGCAGGATACTGCTTTTGGTGAGCTTTACGATTTTGGCATCATGGCTTACCAGCCCGACTTCATGGCTCTCTTCCGGGCCCGTGTACCGGTTCATGATTACAACTCCATGTTTAAAAACTGGTGGTACCGGAGCCTCAACGGCGAGCCTTATGTAACGTGGCCCGGGAAGGTGAAATATTTTGCCCTGACTTCGGGAACATCCGAAGCCTCTTCCAAACACATTCCTGTAACACCAGATATGCTGCGGGCCATCCGGCGGGCCAGCATACGCCAGCTGATCACCACCACCAAATACGATTTCCCGGATGAGTTTTATGAAAAGGGAATCCTGATGATCGGCGGGAGCACGCATCTTCAATACAACGGGACCTATTACCAGGGCGACCTGTCGGGGATTACCGCCAAAAATATCCCTTTCTGGTTCCAGCATTTTTACAAACCGGGCAGGGTCATCTCCCGCGAACATGAATGGAGCGCAAAATTGAACGAGATCGTGCGGAATGCCAAAAACTGGGATATCGGGATCATTGTGGGTGTTCCAGCCTGGATCCAGATAATGATGGAAAAAATCATCGCCCACCATGGTGTTAATACCATCCACGACATCTGGCCCAACCTCGCTGCATATGTACACAGCGGTGTCTCCTTCGAACCCTATATCCGGAGTTTTGAGAAACTGCTCGGCCACCCTATCCTCTACAACGAATCGTACCTGGCTTCCGAAGGGTACATCGCCTACCAGCGTCCCGGAAACCGGAAAAGCATGGAGATGATCCTCAACAATGGTATCTTCTATGAATTCATTCCTTATAATGACACCAATTTTGACAGCGAAGGCGAACTGAGGCCAAACCCCGAAACGCTGACGATTGCACAGGTGGAACCGGGCAGGGAGTATGCCCTGCTGCTGTCGACCTGTGCCGGGGCATGGCGTTACCTCATCGGCGACACCATCAGATTTATCTCCCTTGAAAGAAGTGAAATTGTACTCACCGGCCGTACCAAACAATTTATCAGCCTTTGCGGTGAGCATGTATCCCAGGATAACATCAACCGGGCTATCCGGATGCTCCAGGAAGAGTTCAACGTGAAGATCAGTGAATTCACCATCACCGGGATCCGTTACGGAAACCTCTTTGCCCATCAGTGGTACCTGGGAACGGATGATGCTCTCGACCCGGAAAGCGCAGCCCGCAAACTCGACGAATACCTGAAGGTTCTCAATGACGACTACCGTGTTGAACGCATAGAAGCCATTAAAAACGTTTCGGCAGAAGTATTACCTTTGCATGTGTTTCACGACTGGATGAAGGCTCTTGGAAAAGAGGGAGGGGCGCATAAATTTCCCAGGGTGCTGAAAAACGGTCAGCGTGAAAACTGGGAAGCACACGTTAATTTATTTAAAAGCCAGGCGAAAAATTGATTTCTATCCTACATCCCCTCTTCGAGGGCATCATCCTTGGGCTGACAGTAGCCATCTCCATTGGCCCGGCGCTGTTTGCATTGCTGCAGACCAGCATTAAATACGGGATAAAAGTCGGGATATTTCTTGCCGCCGGGATATTTGTCAGCGACCTGGCGCTGGTTGTCGGCTTCTATTTCGGCGCCTCGGCTATTGTAACCAATCCCAAATACCACCTCGTACTCGGCATCATCGGCGGCATCGTGATGTTAGGTTATGGAATCTATACTTTTTTCAAAAAGGTATCCCTCACCGAGCAGGTAGAGGCAATCAAAGAAATAAAGGTGAAGAAAAAAGGTTCCTTCCCCTATTTTATTAAAGGGTTCGTGCTGAATTTTGCCAACCCGATGCTGTGGGTTTTCTGGATCACCTCCATGCTTGCAATCAATGCCACTTATGGCGGAAATCAACGGGCGGTCGCGCTCTTTTTCACTGGTACTCTCTCGGTTATCCTGATGACCGACATCCTGAAAGTCGTCCTGGCCAACAAGATTAAAATTGCCGGCAACCCCCAGGTAAAACTCTGGATGAACCGCATCGTCGGCCTTCTCTTCATGATCATCGGCGCCTTCATTATCACCGGCTCCCTGCTCGAATTTTTCAAAGGCATCTCTCTCCAGGTCCCCTAACCCTGCATAGTTTTCAATGTTTTCATTCCCTGCATTCCCTGCATTGTTCGCATTTCCTGCATTGTTTTCATTGCCTGCATTGCTTACATTGTTTGCATTCTTGAATTGTTTGCATTGCCAGCCTAAATCGACCTGATCATCCTGTCAAAATCGCTTTTATAATTGGTCCCTATAGGAATCAGCCTGTCTTTGATTTTAACATGGTTCCCCTCAATCAGGTCAATGCGCGACAGGGCAATGATGAACGATTTATGGATCCGGGGAAAGGCGGAGGAAGGCAGCAGGGTCTCTATGTTTTTCATCGACTGGTAACTGATGATCATCTTTTCGGTTGTGAAGATCTTCACATAATCCCCCAGCGCTTCGATATAGAGGATTTCATCGAGATTGACCTTGTATGTTTTCTTGCTCGACTTGATGAAAATAAAAGTGTCATCCTGTTTCTCCGCCTCCCTGGTTTCAAAGTGTCGCTGATCCTTGCCCCTGATCAGCTCTTCAGCCTTCTGTATGGCCTTGTAAAAACGGTCAAAGGCAAAAGGTTTCATCAAATAATCGACCACATCAAGTTCGTACCCCTGGATGGCAAATTCGGCATAGGCCGTGGTTATGATAACCAGGGGCGGATTCTTGAGCGTTTTCAAAAAATCCATGCCGCTTAACCTGGGCATGTTAATGTCAAGGAACAGCAGATCGACCTCCCTGTTATGCAAAACATCAATGGCCTCAACGGCACTGTTGCATTTCTGAATGATTTCGAGAAACGGAACATTCTCCGCGTAGCGTTCAATGACCCGTTGCGCCAATGGCTCATCATCTATGATCAAACACCTGATATTCATGATACGACAATATTTTTAATTGACACTCAATTATTTACAATTACGAGGTACAAAGAAAGGTACACCTTATGCAAATAATCTCACTATTTGACATCAAATGTACGGTTTAGAAAATTCCCAAATTATTTTTTTTGGTTGAATTGGAAACGCCGGAAGAAAAAATTACCCGATATCTATCTGCTTCATCAGATAATGTACCGTTAGAAGATGAAGATATCATGAAACTCATTAAAGGGGTTCATACCTAACCGAAGACTATGGTTCATATTGCAGATAAAACGCGGGTCGCCTTCGATACAAATATTTGGATCAGTTTTACAATTGGGAAACGGTTTGAAACCCTGAAAAGTGTATTACTCTCCGATAGGCTCCGGATTTATATCTGTCCACAGATTATTAAGGAATACTTGCTTGTTGTCCACCGGACTGAAGTATTTAAGTATATTACACTAAAGCGTATCAGCGATACGATTGAATTAATGGAAACCTTTGCTGCAAACCAGGACGCATTCCTGCGTTTGCGGAATACAATTTTTGAGGAAGGGCCGCGGATGGGGTCAGGGGCCAGGAAAAATATCCCCCAACCAACCCTGAAAGGGTGGTAAGATTGTAGATCATTCATGCCGGAACCCCTATCCGAACCCTGAAAGGGTGATATGATACCGCGGTAAAAGAGCAGGTCGCAAGTATTTTACATCTGTGTCAGAATTTCATTTCCAATTATTGATTTATAGGCTACCTTTACAAAACATTACTCGCATAGAACAAAAATCCATCGCACATTCCTTTTCCAATGAGTACCCGAAAGCCAGCATCCGCAGAGACCAGCAAAGTTAAATCACCCGCTGAAACCGATAGCAGTCAGTTTCCAATCGTGGGTATCGGTTCCTCGGCAGGTGGCCTTGAAGCATTGGAACAGTTCTTCGGGAATATGCCAAAAGATACCGGAATGGCCTTCGTTGTGATCCAGCACCTCGATCCAAACCATGCAGGCATCATGCCTGAACTTCTGCAACGAATTACCCCTATGAAGGTATCTCAGGCAACCGACGGGTTGAAGGTGAAACCAAACTCAGTTTATGTGATACCGCCAAACAAGAGCCTGTCGATATTGAATGGCGCTTTGCACCTGTTCAATCCTGTCGAATCGCGGGGTCTGCGTTTGCCTGTCAATATTTTCTTCCGCTCCCTGGCAGATGACATGCAGGAAAAATCGATCGGGATTATTCTTTCAGGCATGGGCTCAGATGGCAGCCTGGGTTTGAAAGCCATCAAAGAACAAAATGGCATCGTCCTTGTACAGGATCCTGCTTCCGCTAAATTCGATGGCATGCCCGGCAGTGCCCTTCAAGCAGTAATTGCCGACATTGTGGCTCCCGCCGAGCAGCTACCTGGCAAACTGATCACGTTCCTCAGGTATATTCCAACAGTTAAAGCCGATCCCGAAATAGACATTAAAAGTAAAAGCAACCTCGATAAAATTATCATCCTGCTCCGTGAACAATCGGGTCACGACTTTTCGCTGTATAAGAAAAACACCTTGTTCCGGCGGATTGAACGGCGCAAAGGCATACACCAGATTGACAAGATACAGAACTATGTCCGTTTTTTACAGGAAAACCCCAAAGAGGTTGAGATCCTTTTCAAGGAGTTGCTGATTGGTGTCACCAGCTTTTTTCGCGACACAGACGTTTGGTTGAGGTTTACCGACTATTTTCTTCCTCAGATTATTGACGGATTGCCCGACAACTATTCACTGCGTGCCTGGGTTGTAGGTTGCTCGACGGGCGAAGAGGCCTATTCCCTGGCCATTGCTTTTAAAGAGGTTTTGGGGAAAATCAAAAAGAAAAAGAACCTGACATTACAGATATTCGCGACCGATCTCGACAAGGATTCCATTGAAATAGCCCGCAAAGGATATTTCTCAAAAAGCATCGTTTCAGATGTATCGCCCGAACGAATCAGCCGCTTTTTTATTCTGGAAGGTGACAATTACAGGGTGGAATCCTCAATACGCGAAATGGTGGTGTTTGCTCCCCAGAATGTGATTAAAGACCCTCCTTTTACCAAACTCGACATCCTGACGTGCCGCAACATGTTGATTTACCTGGAATCGGAATTACAAAAAAAAGTAATCGGACTGTTTAATTACAGCCTTAATCCGGGTGGGATCATGTTGCTTGGAAGTGCAGAAACGCTGGGAACCGCTAAAGAAGGATTTGAAGAACTGGACTCAAGGCTCAAAGTTTATAAACGCCTTGCATCACCCCGGTTACCTGATCTCATTGATTTCCCAAGCTCTTTTTATCCTAAAAAAGCAGTACCAACCGAAATAAAAACCCCCTCCAGGCCTGCAGAAAATATACAGACCCTTGCCGACCAGGTTTTACTGCAGCGTTTTGCCCCTGCCAGTGTTCTGGTCAATGGGAACGGAGATATCCTGTACATGACCGGCCACATCGGGAAATACCTGGAACCGGTTGCCGGAAAGGCAAATTATAACATTTATGTGATGGCTCGCGAAGGTTTGCGCGAAGTTCTGGCTGTCCCCTTCCGGAAAGCCATGCAAAGTTTTGATCCGGTGATCGTACAATATGTGAAAACAGGAACCAATGGAGGATCCCTGTATATGGATGTTACTTTTCAACGCATCGAAAGCCCTGACGCGATAAGAGGTATGGTTATCATTGTTTTTACCGAGGTGCCGCCCATACCTGAAAAGAAGGAAGTGAACCTGACCACGGTAAAACGAAAGTCAACCATTCTGAACAAGGAATTGGAAAGTAAACTGCTGCGAAGTTATGAAGACCTGCAATCTACCCGCGAGGAGATGCAAACATCTCAGGAAGAGCTGAAATCGACCAATGAAGAGTTGCAATCAACCAATGAGGAGTTGCAATCAACCAATGAGGAACTAACGACCTCGAAAGAAGAGATGCAGAGTCTGAACGAAGAACTGCAGACCATGAATCACGAGTTACAGTCAAAAGTCAGCGACTTCGTGAGGGCTAACGATGATATGAAAAACCTGCTTAACAGTACTGAAATTGCAACCCTTTTCCTCGACAGGGATTTGAACATCCGCAGGTTTACCGACCAGGTAACCAAAATATTCAAACTCCGTAATACCGACATCGGCAGACCATATACCGATTTGGCAACCAGTTTGCAGTACCCCGACATGTTTCGTCATGCCCTTCAGGTACTCCAAACCCTGATATCAGTTGAAACAACAATTGTAACAAACGATGGAAGATGGTTAACAGTGAGGATCATGCCCTACCGGACGCTCGACGACTATATCGACGGACTGGTTATTACTTTTTTCGATATCTCAACAGCCAAGAACGCAGAGCAGGCGATAATCTTTTCGGAAACCCGCTATCGGAGGCTCTTTGAAACCTCAAAAGACGGGATCCTGATCCTCGATGCAAAAACAGGCATGATTACGGATGTAAATCCTTTCCTGGTTGAGTTGTTGGGCTACTCAAAAAAACAATTCTTTGAAAAAGCAATCTGGGAGATCGGATTTCTGAAAGATATCGTTGCCAATAAGGATAAATTTATAGAACTGCAGCAAAAGGAAATTGTCCGGTACGAAAATTTACCACTTGAAACGGCTGATGGGCGAAAAATCAATGTTGAGTTCATCAGTAATGTCTATTCTGTAAATGATCTTAAAGTGGTCCAGTGCCAGATTCGTAACCTCAGCGGAAACAAGACTTAAAAGCAAAGGACTCCCTTAAGTGTAAAAATGAAAAAAAGTAACAAATCAGAATTTTCAGATTTTCGCCAGAAGGCAGAAGCATTATTGAAAGAGAAGTCAGTAAAAACGCTTTCACACCTTTCTGAAAATGAAATAACTACCATCATCCATGAACTCGAGGTGCACCAGATCGAATTAGAATTGCAGAACGAGGAACTGAAACTGGCCCGATCAGCTGCACTGGAAAATGCCGAAAAATATACCGATTTATACGATTTTGCTCCAACCGGTTATTTTACACTTTCCAGGGATGGAAAAATCATTGATCTAAATCTGACCGCGGCAGAAATGATTGGGAAAGAGCGCTCCCAGCTAATTGGCCGCCCCTTTGGATTGTATGTTTCAGAAAACACAAAAGCAAACTTCAACCTGTTTTTCAACAAAATATTTACCACGAAAGCGAAAGGAACAACTGAGTTGTATCTAGTTCACAATGTTGACAGGTTTTTGGCTGTTCTCCTCACCGGCATCGCAACAGAAGATGAAGAGCAATGCTTTCTGACAGCGGTGGATATCACCGAGCGAAAAAAGAGCGAAAACGAAATCCTCAGGCTAAATGAAACCCTGGAAAAAAGTATTGCTGAAAGGACCAGCCAACTTGTCGTGTTAAACAAGGAACTCACATTTCATTTGAGTGAATTGGAACAGTTTTCTTATGTTTCCAACCATGATCTTCAGGAGCCGTTGCGCACGCTTACTCAGTTCATAAAGCTTTTTCATGAAAAATATGCAGGCATAATTGATGAAGAAGGCCAAATATATATTGAATTTATCAGCAGGTCGGCAATCAGGATGAATCGGCTGGTAAAGGATTTACTTGAATATTCATTATTGGGAAAAGAGAGTGTAAAGACCCTCGTGGATTGCAATATAATTGTCGGAGAAGTTCTGCACGATCTGAATGATTCCATCAAAGGAAGCAATGCAAAAATAACTGTTCAGGAACTGCCTCTCTTTAATGGATATGAAACAGAACTGAGGCTGCTGTTCCAAAACCTGATAGAAAATGCGATCAAGTACCAACAGAAGGACATTATTCCGGAAATCCATATTTCAGCCGACAGCCGTGAAAAGGAGTGGCTCATTTCAATCAGGGACAATGGCATTGGCATTGATCAGAAATACTTTGAAAAGATTTTCATCATCTTCCAGCGATTGCATAACCGCACTGCGTTTGAAGGAACAGGAATTGGATTGGCGCACTGCAAAAAAGTTGCAGAGATGCATGGTGGTGCGATCTGGGTAGAATCCTCCCCCGGGGCAGGCAGCACTTTTATGTTTACGATACCCAAATAATAACAATCAGGGTCTGTTTTCCTGCATTTGAATGCAATATCGTTCCATTAATTGATTGATCACAATTTCCCATCAACCCTCTTGACTTTTAACTCAAAGTTAATTATTTTTGGAGGTTAATTCCCCGCATCATGAAAAAGAGCTACCTTCATCACCTCCTCTGTTTCGTTTTGTTAACCTTACAGACCCTTCTTTTACAGTGCAATGTCCAATCCCAGTCGCTGATCTATGGAACGGCAAACGGGCACCTGGTTTCCATTGATTACCTTTCGGGAGCTTATAACGTGATCCCGGCCAGTATCAATTTTCCCAACCCCAACACGAGCTTTGGCTGCGCCATCGACCAATATAACGGCAGGTATTTTTTTGATCCGGCCCCGATCTCGGGGAGCGGTGTCATCAGGTATATCGACCTGAACACTTACGAAACCGGAGTAACCTGCTCTTTTGACTATAAAAACTGGATTGAATACAACAGCCTGAACAATTCACTTATTTTTGAAACCCCCGGCGGCGATTTCTATTCCTATAATCTCGGAGATATGGTTCTTACTCACCTCTCCACCCTTCCTGCCTCAAACGCAACCATTTACGGTGAAACGAGAGTGTATAACCCGGTTAACAACACCCTCTTTTTCCAGCGGTATACCGATTCAACCTATTACGATATCATCGATGGATTTACAGGCAACCTGATTCATTCAATGGTCGCGCATGGAGGTGTTATTGAATCTGCCGTAGTCGATTATCAAACCGGGGTTTATTATGGTGTCAGGCATGATTCCATCGTTCACTTTGATCCTGTTACCGATGTGGTCACACCGGTAATTGCTCTGCCCATGCACCTGGTACATCTGAACAACCAGATGGCGGTTTATGACCAGGATTCCTCAAAATTTATCATTCCAACCTATAACAATGCCAGCAACAAGGCCTATTATATCGTGGCGGATGTTAAAAAGCCCTGCATCGACAGAGTTTTTGAACAGCCGGATATGAATGTCAACTGGCAGCGGATGTATTCCAAACCCAACACCCTGCTTACCAGGATATCCGACACGTTGTTTTGCCCAAAGGGGGTCTCTTACAAGTGGATTTTCAACAACGATACCATTCCAAATATTGCCTCTTCATCTTTTAAACCCACCCGGAGCGGGCTCTACAAGGCTTTCGTGCAGTACCCGGATTACCCGAGCGAGTCAAAAGAGTTCAACTACACCATGACGAACACCGATGAAGTTCAACCTCCTGCCAGCATCCTCCTCTACCCGGATCCGGCAGATGACTTGATTTACTATGAAATTTCAGATAAACCGGGCGGAACCGGAGATGTTTATCACATCGCCATCATTGATAATATTGGGAAAATTGTATTTTCTGCAGACCGGAAGGACCCGATGCATAAGGGCAGTATCATCCTTAAGAGCCTGCCTTCAGGATTCTATGCGATTCAGATCAGGTCACAGAATTTTCTGGTCACAAAGAAATTCCTGCATAAATGAGAAAACTTCACAGTCAATAAAATATTTCCAATAGCATTTATTGCTTGATGAATTTCCCCATCGTCACATTCCTGTCATTGGTAAGCTTAACGAAATAAACCCCGCCTGGCAGGTTGCTTATGTCAAGTTGTGTTTTGGATTCGGTGACTTGACGCGTGAGGAGCTGCCGGCCGTTCACATCCATTATTGACAATTGGCTTTTGGCAGGCGTTGCGGGTGTTTCGATGGTTAGCAGCGCTGATACAGGATCAGGATAAATGGATAATTGCAGTTGCCTGTGTTCATCGATGCCCATATAAACGGAATCATATTTCATAACCGTTGCTTTATATGAATTTCCGAAATCCCAAAACCCCACGTATGGTTGACCAGACAGGCTGAAAGCCAAACTTGTATACTGTGCTTCTCCTCCTGAGAAACCTGCCGCCCCCACATTCACCCAATTCGTTCCGTCAAATTTCATCACCGTTGCTTTATAGGAATTCCCCCAATCTTCATAAGCCACATACGGTTGACCTGATAAACCGAATGCGAGGCTTAAATAATCAGACCTTCCTGTCGAGAAACCCGCATTTCCAACATTTACCCAATTGGTGCCGTCAAATTTCATTACTGTGGCTTTGTAGGAATTCGCAATATCCGTAAATGCAACACAGGCTTGACCTGAAAGGCTAAAGGCAATGCTTGTATAGCCAGCCCCACCTGTTGAGAAACCTGCATTTCCTATAATTACCCAATGGGTGCCATCAAATTTCATCACCGTTGCTTTATTGGACTTCATCCCATCCCCGAATGCTACATATGGTTCACCCGACGGACTGAAAGCGAGGTTCATACCACCAGCCCCTCCTTCTGAGAAACCAGCAATACCCTCATTCACCCAGTTTGTTCCGTTAAATTTCATTACCGTTGCTTTCCCGGTATTTCCATAGTCCGTATATGCCAGATATGGCTGACCTGACGGGCTGAAGGCAAGGCTTGTACAGGCAACACTTCCTGCTGAGAATCCGGCATTCCCGATATTCACCCAATTGCTTCCATCAAATTTCATTACGGTAGCTTTATAAGAATTACCATAATCCTCAAATGCCACATAAGGCTCGCCAGAAGGGCTGAACCTAAGGCTTGTATAATCAGCTGTTCCTGCTGAAAAACCAGCCGACCCTACGTATACCCAGTTGGTTCCATCAAATTTCATTACGGTTGCCTTTTCTGAATTCCCAAAATCCTGATATGCCAGGTATGGTTGACCAGCCGGGCTGACGGCAATACTGATATACTTAGCCGCATCTGCTGAAAAACCAGCATTTCCAATATTCTTCCAGGTATAATCCAATGGAAACGATTTATCCTCGTTTTGCTGGGCGAAAGCCATTAGCGGGGACAGGAGGATCAGGATGCAGAATAGTTTTTTCATATCGCCTGCTGAATTTATCTATCAAACCAGGATGGTCAATTCCACCCGATAACTGGTTACCGACTCGCTGATATTCAGCAAATGCTTTCCCGGGTAAAGCAATTCGAGCCGCTTCTTTACATTCGACAATCCGAATCCCCCGTCGGGTCGCTTCCTTCGGAAAGGATCTGCCCGGTTTTCGATGGTAAAGATCACCCTGTCGTCGTGCTCGAGGTTGAAATAAATATGGATGAAAGGGTTGTCGCTTTTATCTTTTGCCCCGTGCTTAAATGCGTTTTCAATAAACGCCAGGTATAACAGCGAGGCAATTTTCACATCCACGCACTCTCCTGTCACATCAAACTGAACATCAAGACTTTCGTTTGACCTCAACCGCTCCAGGTAAACATAACTCTGAAGAAATTCCAGTTGTTTTGCAAGCGGTACCAGGTCCTCTTTCGATTCATAAATAACGTACCGCATCAGGTCGGAAAGCTTCAGGATAAGTTCAGGCGCTTTATCAGATTTGTCAAGACTCAGGGCATAAAGGCTGTTCAGGGTGTTGAAAAAGAAATGGGGATTCACCTGGGCTTTGAGCGCCATGAGTTCAGCCTCTATCTTTTGTTTTTCAACCTCCTTCATGCGCAGTTCGACATCCTGCAGGGCAATCGAATCGCGCATGAATTTCAGGAGGGTGGAGACAATGAGAAAGAGCAGGACCAGGATGAGTTCGGCAATAAATTCCGTCAGGAAATTGGTGGGTTGCTTGCCTCCCTCAAAAAAATAGGTGACATAATAATTCAGCAGGATGAAAAGAATGATATTGGCAAGTTCAAGGAAGGTAAACAGCAGGAACTTTCGTTTGTTGAAAAAGACCGGGATCAGCCAGAGCAGGTTGATATAGACCGACAGCGCCAGGAACCCGACCGTGATGAGGATGTTTACCGCCAACCGCAGGTTGATGTTGTAAAAGTTAAAATCTCCCCGCGTATAGATCAGCACCACCGTGAACAGGATGATGCTGATGAGCCAGAAAAGCCCCTGTTGAAAAACAAACTTTTTCTTACTCTTTTGAAAAATGTCGGAAAAGCCCATGATTCTGATTTTTTACAAAAATGAGCAATGAAATCGAAATTATCAATTTTTTTTGATGTGCCCCCTGAAAAACAGGACGAAAACCCCTGTTTCTCAGTAAACCATTTAAAACACCTCCCCTTGTCCCCTCCTCTCCGATCAGAAAACCCTCCCCTTCTCCTTGAGGAGAAGGGGCCGGGGGTTGAGGTGCCTTGTGCAATGAGGTCTCCTCAAGTGTTATAACCGGTAAAATCAAAGGCTCATCGAGAATTTCCCCCGTTTGTCAAAAAATATTTTATGCTGCTGAAATTGTCACTAATATTGCAATCCGTTTTTAATCAGCCACAAATCAGCGGAAAAAAAATCATCCATATTCACTTTTAACAATTGACACGTATGAAAACAGGTTTGACGAAATTAAAATTCGCATTGATCGCGTTGGTTCTTTTTGTATCCGGCGGATCATTTGGGTATGCTGAAAATCCACCTGATGAAGGAATGTGGCTTCCCTTGCTGCTCGAACGACTTAATTATGTCGATATGCAGAAAATGGGGCTTCACCTCACTGCCGATGAACTTTACAGCATCAATCATAACAGTCTCAAAGATGCCATTGTCGGTTTATCCGGCAATGGTGCATCCGGCGGCTTTTTCTGCACCGCCGAAATGGTCTCCGCGCAGGGCCTGCTTTTCACCAACCATCACTGTGGCTATGGTGCCGTTCAGAATCACAGTTCGACCGAACACGACTACCTTACCGACGGATTTTGGGCAAAATCATTCAGCGAAGAGTTATCCAACGAAAGCATGTGCGCCTCTTTCCTCCAACGGATCGAAAATGTAACCGATTCGATTATTCCAATGCTCTCCGACACGATCAAAGAGACCGACCGCGCCGGCAAAATAAAAGACATCTCGGCGCGGATCCGCAAGAGAGCCGAAGAGGGTGGTAAATTTGAAGCCTCTGTGAAATCTTTTTACGGGGGGAACGAATATTACCTTTTCGTTTTCAAAACCTACAAGGATGTGCGTTTGGTTGGCGCTCCCCCCTCTTCCATCGGAAAATTCGGCGGAGATACCGACAACTGGATGTGGCCGCGCCATACCGGCGATTTCTCCATTCTTCGCGTATATACCGATCCGGATGGGAATCCTGCCAAGTATTCTGAAAAGAATGTCCCGCTTAAAGCCGCTTACCACCTGCCTATCAGCCTGAAGGGCATCAAGAAAAATGATTTCGCCATGATCTGGGGTTACCCCGGATCAACCTCCCGCTACCTTACATCGTACGGCATCGAGTACAACCTCCAGGTTTTTTACCCCACGCTGATCAAGCTTTTCGGGAAAGAACTGGATGTGATGAAGGAGAGAATGGACCAGGACAAAGCGGTTAAAATTGCCTATGCCGCCAATTATGCAGGCATTGCCAACACCTGGAAAAATTTTATCGGCCAGCAGAGGATGCTTGTCCGCAACAAGGTGGAAGACAAGAAAAAGGTCATTGAGCAGGATTTCACCACCTGGTGCGCCAAAGACCCTGCCACGCAGAAGAAATATGGAAAGGTGCTTGGCAACCTTCAGACGAATTATGCCGAACTGAAAAAAATAGCCATTCCTTTCTTTTATGCCAACCTTGCAGGGAGCAACCTTGATGTGGTTCAGATGGCAAACCAGTTTGGCGGTCTGAAGAGTTCGCTTGAAAAAAAGAACAAAGATGCGGTAAAAGAGGCCCAGGCCGCCCTGAAAACAGATGTTACGGAACATTTCAAGGAGTTCGACCTTGCCATTGCCAGGAAAACCCTTGCAGAAATGCTCCGCATCTATGCCACGGATGTTGCAAAGGCAGAATTACCCTCCATATTTGCCACCATCGAAAAGGACTACAATAACGACTATACCGCTTTTGCCGATGCGGTTTACGAAACTTCCGCTTTTGCAACCCCGGAAAACGCGAACAAATTCATCGACAAACCAAGCCTGAAGGTCTTTAAGAAAGACCTTGGATGGCAGCTTGCCGAATCCATGGGAGCTGCCATGGGCAAATATGCCGCTGCATACGGTTCCGCAAGGGGAAATATCAGTGCCGCCAACCGCCAGTTCATCGCCGGGATACGTGAAATGAACCCGGCCCTGGTGAAATACCCTGATGCAAACTCCTCAATGCGCATGAGCTACGGCAGTGTGCTTGATTACTATCCTGCCGATGCGGTCCATTACGACTATATCACCACCCTTAAAGGCGTGATGCAAAAGGAAGACCCCACAAACGATGAATTTATCGTGGAAAAGAAACTTAAAGAACTGTTTAAGGCCAAAGATTACGGACAGTATGGCGAAAACGGGGAGATGGTTGTTTGCTTCCTCACCACCAACGACATCACCGGCGGCAACTCCGGAAGTCCGGTCATCAATGGCGATGGCCAGCTGATCGGCCTGGCGTTCGACGGCAACTGGGAAGCCATGAGCGGCGACATCATGTTTGAACCCGATATGCAGCGTACCATCAATGTTGATGTCCGCTACGTCCTTTTCATCATCGATAAATTTGCAGGCGCCACCAACCTCATCAAAGAACTTACCCTTGTGAAATAACCCCTTCAATTTACCGAAAAAGGCTGTTCCGCATGATGCGGAACAGCCTTTTTTCATATGACGGGTTGCTGCTTCGCTTCTGCCGAAACCACCATGTATATCGCAGCAAAGGCAAGGCTGATCCATATCCCCGCCGGAAAAATACCAACAAAAAAGCAAATCAACCCACCCTGAAAGGCTCTCCCCTCACAGCTTTCAGAAACACCCAGGAGGATCCGTAACTCACCGGCATCATCACCAGTATGCCATAAACAAAGCTGAACATGCCGTTGGTGAATGATCCCATGTAGTGGCCTGGAAAAAACATGCTGCCAAATCCAAAGGGCATTGAAAAGAGTATCTGCACCAGCACAATCAGCAGGAGTTCAGGGAATTTCCGTTTAAGGATTTCCCAACTGTGGCCGAATACGCCCGATACACTGGCATCCGGAGCCTGTGCCTGGTTGAATCTTTCTTCGTTTTGATTGTTTTCCATGGTGTTTTGGTTTAAAGGGTTGGGGGTTGAGGTGAGTCTAAAATTTCTGCCGGTAAAGCATTTTATTATCCGGATCTCCCGAAACATTGTACAGGTAATAGACAAAATAATTGTAAACCCGGATCTTCTCGGGGTAATAATGAAAAATCGTCAGCCGTTTTTTTAATATTCCTGAATTCATATCAATTTCATAAAGGTTGTAAAGGCCATTGGAGACAAAGGTCGTAAAAATCTTCTCCGACCGCTCATCGATCATAATATCATTGGTCCACCTGCCATCCTTCACGTTATCGATCTTTAAGGCAAGTTTGTACGAAAAATTCCCGTTGGCATCATAAAACTCAATTTGCCGCAAGGGAGTATTGAAGATACAGATATAGTCTCCTATCCGGCATAAAAATGTCTTAACGGGCCGGTAAAGGATTTTATGAACATAGTTCCAGGTGACGAAATCCTCTCTTGAATTGGGAGGTATCGCACTTCCCAGAAGCTGTGCATCATCTGTATTGCGTCTCAGCATCTTCATTTTTTTCTCATCCCCGACCTGCGTGATTGGGTTTTTAAGCAGGCTTTTCCGGTTAACACCATAGTATTCGACATTCTGTCCATGGGCAGAGATCTTTTGAAAAAACAACACTTCAGGGGTTGAGGCAATGCAGTTCCTCAGCACATCATCAAATTTCTTCAGGTTCACCGGGTGAATGAGGTGCAAAAGCTTCTCCTGGCGGAATACCTGGAACCCTGAGTCATGGCTCAGAACATGCAAATTGCCAAGGCAGTCTTTGAACAACCGTTCAGGTCGGAAATAAAACATGACAGAAGTTGCCACGGTATCTCCGTAGATGCTTTTACAAACCAGCTCCGCTTTCGACAACCGCTGCCTGAATATCAGCAGGTAAACCAGGTTGCTGTCGATTTCGTAATCAAGCACCGCATAATGATCATCTTTGAAGAAGGCCTCATGTGCGTTGGCCCTGATCTCCACCTCCTGTAACTCCGTTGGTTTTCGTGTAAGATACAAGGTGAGCGAAAAAGAGGTGGCATCAAGCAGTATGGTCTTCGTTTCAAACCCGACATGACTTACGATCATGGTGGCAGGCAATGTGTCGACAAAAAACGAGAACGAACCGGTTTTATCGGTAACTGTTCCAGTGCGCGTTCCTTCAATGGTGAGGTTTACTTCGGGCATGGGCGTCTTTGTCCCGGCCTGGAAAACCTTCCCGTAAAAAAAATTGTAATTCCGCTGGGCAACGGAACCATTGCCGGCAAAAACGAACAGTGACAGGAATAACCAGAACCACAGGGATGGTTTAACTTTCAGGATTTTCAATCAGTTAAGGTTTAAACAGGGTTTTTCCCATTCAAACTTACGATAAAATCGGGTTGTCATTGCAACGGGTACCTTCTTATTTGACTTTATTTACCACAATAGAAATACACATAGGGTATAATAATCGGCAGAAAAGCCCCCATCACCGGGCAAACGGCCACCCTGACCGATTTGTCGCCATTTCATTTGGTTTTGGGCTGTTTCTGTTGTTATTTTGTAGCTGGCAAACAACCAGATGAGATGAAGAAAAAGTACAAAATACTGATCCACGCCGCCTTCTGGATTTACATGTTCAACCAGATCCTCCTCTCCGTTGTCATGCTTACCGGGAAGGACTATGACCCGTTTTCGGAAGTAACCATCTATCCGTTGACCAGCTTCATCACCTTTTACAGTTTCTATTTCACCTACGGCCTGTTTTTCACCAGGAAAAACAAACTCTATCCGGTCCTTTTACTCATCGCCGTCGTCGTAATTCTCATTCCGTTCCGGATCGGGCTGGAATATCTTTTCTGGAAATACATCGGGTACAGCCACATGAAACCGCCGGAATCGCTGGTCATCGACAAAAGCTGGTGGTTCAACTCCCTGCGCCTGGTGACCGTTTATGGCATTTACGCTTTGCTGATCCAGCTTGCCATTGGCTGGTTTGAAACGCAGAAGCTCAGAACCGAGCTGATGCTGGAAAAACAATCGGGCGAACTGGCTTTGCTCAGGTCGCAGATCAATCCTCATTTTCTTTTTAACACCCTGAACAACATCTATTCGCTGGTTTACAAAAAGTCGGAAGATGCTCCCGAAGCAGTGATGAAAATGTCGTCGATCATGCGATACATGCTTTATGATGCAACTACAGACAATGTGCTGCTGGAGAAAGAGATTGAATACCTGAAAAGTTTTATTGAACTGGAGAAACTCCGTATCCGGCACAAAGATTTCGTCGAATTGCACATCTCGGGGAATGTCGAAGGCCGCACCATCGCCCCCATGCTGCTCATCCCCTTTGTTGAAAACGCTTTCAAACACGGAAGTAAAAGCGTGGAGAGTCCCGGGATCCTGATCAATTTATCCATCGGACCGCAGCAAATCATGTTTGATGTCAGCAACCATGTGCGGAAAAATCCAACCATCACCAAAGACCAGGTTGGCGGGATCGGGTTGACCAACATCCGCCGCCGGCTCAACCTGCTCTACCCCGGCAAACATAAGCTGGAGATCAGTACCAGCGAAGAGATGTACATTGTTCAGTTAATTCTTTGGATATGAATATCAACTGCATCGCAATTGATGATGAGCCCCTTGCGCTTGACATCATCAGGGATTACTGTTCGAAAGTCGTTTTCCTGAATCTCATGAAGACATTCGACAACGCCATCGAATCCATCGAGTATATCCGGTCGAACAAGGTTGACCTGATCTTCCTGGATATCCAGATGGAAGAACTCACCGGCATCCAGCTGCTGAATGCGCTTAAACACCGTCCTTTCGTGATTTTCACGACTGCATACGAGCGTTATGCCATCCAGGGTTTTGAACTCGATGTGGTCGATTACATGCTGAAGCCAATCTCTTTCGAACGGTTCATCAAAGGGGTGAACAAGGTGTGCGAACGCATGCAGCTGGACACTGGGACTCCGAAACCTGAAAGCGGCAAAGCAAAAACCACGGAACCATCCTTTTTCTTCGTAAAGACCGAAACCCGGATGGAACGCATCGAAAACAGCGAGGTTTTGTATGTTGAAGGAATGGGTGATTACTGGCGGATCGTCACGAAAACACGAAGGATCATGACCCTGATGAATGCCCGGAAACTGGAAGAGGTGCTCCATGAGCCTCAGTTCTGCCGGGTACACAAATCATTCTTTATCGCACTGGATAAAATCGAATCGATCGAACGCAACCGTATTAAAATCGCAGATCAGTATATCCCGGTCAGTGAAACATACCACAAGGCTTTTTTTGACCTTGTGGAACGGAAGAAGCTGGCGTGAACTAAGTGACAAATGACAAGTGACGAGTGACAAGTGACGAGTGACAAGTGATGGGCAATGAATGATGATTGATCGCGAATGTATGAAGAATGATCGTGGATGTATGATGATTGATGCTGGAACTATGATAATTATTCGTGCTGACTTCGAACAGGATATTAGCTTTGTATATGCTTGGTATATGCTTGGTATAAGCTTTGTATAAGCTTGGTATAAGGTCGGTATATGCTTCGGATAAGCTCTTATTGTACTGCCTTGGTCAACTCTTCAAGGGTGTTTGGCAGGGCGACTATTTCCCTGGATTTTGCGTCAATCAGGACCATTACCGGGGTGGCCAGTACAAAATAATCGCTGGCAACTTTGCTGCGCACGCCTTCAGCTGCATGCAGGTGTTTCCATCCCTCCAGTGAGGGCAACTTCAACTCAAGGGCTTTTAGTTCCGGTTCTGTTTCATCCAGGCTGATAGCAACAACCTTCATCTTCTTCTGCATTTCGGGTTGCTGCTGCCAGGGGTACAAATGGTCGACCATCTCCACACAGTGGCTGCATCCCGCCGACCAGAAAATGAGCAGGGTGTATTTGCACGGTGTTTCAAACCCGCTCAGTTCAAAAAGTTTGCCTTCCGGGTCTTTCATGGATATGTCGGGGGCTTTGCTTCCAACGACCAGGGTTTCCATCCCTTTCAGCCGGCGCTCTATCTCCTGTCTTTTGGAAGTGAGGCAGTTTGGATCATCAAGGAATGGTTCCAACGCTTTCATCCCGGCAGTGATTGCATTTGATTCATAGCCTTTGTAAAAATAATCGACCATCCAGCCATACACCAGCGGATCGCCTTTTTTGGCCCTCCCGATCGCGATTTTTCCGGCCAACGGAAAAAGGGAATCACGCAAGGCTACGGTGGTGGCCTGACGGCCATACAGATTTACATATCCGTCCATCCATTTGTTCAGCTCGGCTGTTTTTAACAACAGGGGATCTTTAAAATCCATGCCGTCAAAATAGTGGTCGATGAGGCTTTGGATCCTTTCTGTTTCGGAACCTTTCCAGGTAGTTTCCGGCACATACTGAAAAGCATACAGGTTGCTCACAAAGAGCGCTGCATCCTGTTTTGCCATGGTTTTAAGCCACTGGTTGTAGATTTGCCGCCGCTGTTCGTATTCGGTGATGCCCTGCTGGTAAAAGGCCGATCCTGTTTCATCATAGTTCATTAAAAAATTCTGCAGCAAACCCAACTTCTCTTTTTTCTTTCCATTATCCCTGGAAAACTGCACGAAGGTGGCGTTTTCTTTTTCACCCGGTTGAAACCGGGTGCTGTCGGCGTTGTTGCAATATTTCGGACTCACCCAGAGTTCCAGGTTCTGTTCATAGGCGAAGATATTTTTCTCTGAAGGGTAAGGCGTACTGGACTCCTGTTCCCTGTAATCGAACCTCAGTACAAACTCGCCGGGCAAATGATCTTTGGTGATTGTAATTTTAGTTGTTTCGCCATCTTTCACCCCCGGTACCTCCACAATGGGCTTGAAGGTTTTTGAAACAGACAGGGCCAGCAGGCTTACTTTACTGTCGTAAACTCCGCGCAGGTGGATGGTTATCGTTACATCCCCGGTTTGTGCATAACTGTAACAGGGGAGAATGAATGCCAGAAGCGCAACAGTGGCAATGATCCTTTTTATGCGTGCTAATTTCGGTTTAACCATTTTTCAATTCGTCCGTTAAGCATGATATTGTCAGCAAATTGTCCATCCCGGATTTGCCCGGGCTTTTTCCACTCATTTTTTTTACAAATATACAACCCGAAATTCACTCCGGGAACTCTTTTGTCCCGAAATTTAATCAGGATATGTGTATTTTCGTGCTTCACGCTCCCTGTTCAAGTTATTCTTTAAGACAGCGCACTGTCAGTCCGGACGCCTTGCTGCTGATGTTCGTATCGCCATAGCTGCTGTTGAATGAGTAGTCCCAGCCGATAGAACCCGTTAGAACCCCTCCAGTAAAGCGAACCATCGCTGACAACCAGCAACCCTGCCGCATGGAGTTTTAAGTCTGAATCCCAGGGGCCGTTCCAGCTGGTCCAGCCAATGCTTACATTGCCCCATTCACTGAATGTTGGGATTCGCCATCCGGCGCCAAGTTCAAGGGCACATGGATCGTTCTCAGATTTCCAGTCAAGGTTTTCATTGATGGAGGTTATTGTCCATGCCGGTTCGGTTGTTCCGGCATTTTTGTATCCCTGCCTGCGGTTAAACTGCCAGTACCAGCCGGCCGATGGTTCTGTGGCATCGTTCACGGCGGTTGCCTGGTGGCTGGCGCCAAGGTTGCTGGTAATCCAGCATTTGGATTGTTCACCCGGAATATTTGTCACTGTGCCATAGGTGACTGTTTTTGAAACCGGGGCTATATCACCTGCCAGGTGGTTAATGGTGAAAGGAATCCCGCAGGCAAAACAAGCCTCTGTTGTCTGGGTCAATACAGCCGGGGTTGAAGTACCGCAGCCATTATAGGCCCATACATAACGTGTGTAAACAGTGCCACAGGTCAACCCGGTTTCGGTTTTTGCCGTAGCGCCAGCCATTTCGGCTGCCGTCCCGTAATCCGCCGTCGTATTCCATTTATACCCTGTGGCACCGGCAACCGTATTCCAGTTCCATATGATCTGATTTGCAGTTGATACCTGAATTCCGGCCACCGGAGTGGCAAGCAGGTTTGTGATCAGCTGGTACCAGCCTGTGCCATTATAAAATTCAATGGTATTGGAGGTGGAATTGTAGATGACCAGACCTGTTACCGGAAGGATCAGATCGCGCTGCTGATTTGTCAACCGTGGGATAAGAACACCCTTTTCGTTTGAAGAGACATCCGGCATCGCCGAAGGGTCGGAAGCCAGATTACCCGTGTTTACAGCCATCCCTATCGCGGCCTGGCTTCCCCCGGCGCCGGCAGTTCCTGTGGAAACAGAGCATAAGGAGATCCATTGGGTCCCGTTGTAATAGTTCAGCAGATTGGCATCCGTGTTATAAACGATCAACCCGGTGGCGGGTGATTGAATTAAATCACGTGATGAGGTTGAAATCCTCGGAAATAAAACACCCCTTGCGGGATTGCTGATGTCGAGCATCGCAGAATTATCGGGCAGCACATCGGGCGCGGCATTGATGGAAACACCTCCTCCGGGGCTGAGTGTTCCGGCTGCCGAAGAGATGAAAGTGGTTTCCAGCTGATACCAGAAGCTCCCGTTGTAATAGTCAAACCGGTTTGCGGTCGTGTTATATATCAGCAAACCTTGCGCGGGAGAGGGAATCAGGTCACGGGCGGCGGTTGAAATCCGCGGGATCAGCAATCCACGATTGGTTGCACTTACATCCAGCATTGCTGAAGGATCTGGCGGGCTGCCGCTGGTGTTGACGGCTACCTGCGAATATACAAGACTGCTGTAAAGCACCAGGATAAAGATATACAAGGATCCTTTTTTCATACTTCAGCGATGCTGGATGTTAAATGCTTCAAAATTCTCAACTAATTTTTAACCACCTTGGCAATCTCCGACCGGTCGCCCGACTGCACGTGAACCATGTACATGCCAACCGGCCTGCCCGCCAGTGAGAATTGCAGTTTGGTTTCGCCATTCATAGTTTTTTGAAGGAGCCGGCCTCCCTGCATGCTGTAAACCGTAACACTGGCCACTCTGTTTGCATCCGTTCCCAGCAACTCAACAATAACAAGATCTGCGGTGGGATTGGGATACACCTTGATAAACTGGTTCTTAACCGTTGTTTCTGCACCAGGGGCATCCTCTTTCAGAACGCTGGCAACCACTGGATTAAATGGTGTACCGCAATAAATCCCATTGTGGGTGATATATCCATGAAGATACCCGCCACTGTTTACTTTTGCTCCTGCAAGCAGGATGACTTCACTACCTGCCACAAGGGTAACATTCCCGCCATTGTCAACAAGAAAGGTGTTTCCGTTTCCGGCCACGGTGAGTATTTGCGTGGCATCATAACAGGTTGATATCCCGGCGGGAATGGTGATGTTCGCCAGTTCCTGGTTTGCCGGCGGCGCGGCGCTTTTCACCCCGGTGAACGTGCTGAAAGAGGTTAATCCCAGTGCCGTCAACAGGTGGGTTGCGGCATTCGTTAACGCGTAGGCGACCCATGGCGCCGGGTTTACTTTGGTGCATGACAGTGCGCTTTCAGTGCCGGTCACATCCGCGGCAACATACTGAAATGCTGCATTGCAGGTGAAGCCGGTGATCCCCGACTGGGTGATGGTCCAGTAGCGGTTCAGGTAATTGCCCGTGATGCTGGGATCGGGGTATGCGGTGTTCTTCAGGCCCACACCGGTATAATTGCCCGATCCGAAGGTACCGCCGGTAAAGGTCAGGGTAACCGGCGAATACTCCGGGGTGCCGGTATCATCGCCGACGGGATAGGTAAAGGCGCCTGTGAATCCCGAAGGGAACTCTTTGCGAAGTTCACCTGGTCCGGTTACGATGATCATTACGGAAGCCGACGGCGTGCCTGTAATGGCGGCGGATGATCCCAGGAGCAAATTGCCTGAAAGAGTGACTTTTCCATTGGTTAAAGCCAGAACTCCGTTCACGCGGGTATTCCCGCCAATGGTAACCCCGGAGGCATTGTTGGCCGTGAGGTTTTGAATGATGTTCTGACCCCCGACGGTCTGGTTTGTTGTCCCCGAAAATTCTGCCGTTCCCGACCCGATTGAATTGGGTGCGGCATTTTCGTTGGTAAGATCCTTTTTCAGGATCAGCATACCGGCATTATCGAGGGTTGCCCCGCTTTTTACCACCAGGTTTTCTGTGGAAACCACCGTGGTGCCGGCGATTACTTTGAAAGTGGTTCCGCTGGTGATCACGTTATCGGCCCTGGCCGGGGATTGTCCCGAGGCAAATAAGCAAAGGGCTGCGAAGATCGCTGATACTTTATTGTTTGTTGTTGTTTTCATAAAATTTCTGTTTTGTTTCAGGGTGTATGAATAATCTAATTGTCAATTGTCTTTAACGCAGCGGAGAGAGAAGCCGTACGATTTGGTGATGCTGTACACTTCGCTGAAGTTACTGTTCATTTGCAGGCCCCAGCTGTGAACAGTACTGACCTGCACACTACTCCAGTAGAAGCAGGTTATGCCTCGAAGTATCAGCACACCAGTGTTGTAGGGAAGGCGCCCTGCGGCATGGAGTTTCAAGCCGGAAGCCCACGGGCCGGACCATGAAGTCCAGCCTCCGGTATTGTAAACGTTAGACCATTCTGTATAAGTCGGGACACGCCATAGGGTGCCTAACTCGATGCTGCATGGGTCGTTGGCTGTTATCCAGTCTGAAGTTTCACTTATGGGGTATATCCAGGTAGTATTGGGAGTGCGGGTGATCCCATCATGTTTATATCCCTGTTTAAGGTTAAACTGCCAGTACCAGCCAGCTGAGGCTTCGGTGGCATCGTTCACTGAGTCTGCCTGGTGATCTGCTCCAAGATTGCTGGTAATCCAGCATTTTGAAGGTTCACCGGGGATGTTCGTGACAGTACCATAAGTGACTGTTTTGGTAACTGGTGCTACAGCTCCGGCCACATGGTTGACGGTGAAGGAGGAACCGCAGGATAATTGTGCAATAGTTCCGGTGCCATACAAAATCTCCTTCCACATATTGGCGCTTGAAATGTAGGTGTAAAACTTATTGCCGGTGGTACTGAACACCATTAATCCGTTGGCAGGCGATGGAATTGCAGCAATCTGAGCCTCTGTCATCCTTGGAAATAATACGCCCCGTGAAGTTGATTTCACATCGAGCATCGTTGAAGCATCAGGGGCAGTACCATCGGTGTTTACTGCAACCTGGGCGCTTGCCAAAACAGACCATCCAAGGAAAAACAGCATGAAAAGTTTTCTCATCATTACTTTTTTTGCTTACGTGTTAAATTGAAGCTCAATTATCAATTGTCTTTCAGGCAACGAACGGGAAATGCGTACGATTTGTCGGGATTATTTATTAAAATACTGATACTGTTGAAGTTCAGTGTCCATGCGTGTGTCACGCTATGCTGGTCACCCGACCAATAGTTGGCAGTTGCACCCCGGCTCGAGAGCGTTCCATCGTTGTATTGAAGGTTCCCGGCTGCATGAAGTTTCAATCCGGAATTCCAGGGGCCGTCCCAGTTTGTCCAGCCGCCACCCACATTAACATTAGTCCATTCAAAATGCATCGGCAACCGCCAGCTGCCGCCAAGTTCCAGGGTACAGGGGTCGTTGGCAGCCTGCCAGTCGAGGTTTTCATTGATTGGGGTTATCCAGGTGCTGTTAGGGGTCCTGGTCGTCCCGTCATGTTTGTACCCCTGTTTGCGGTTATATTGCCAGTACCATCCTGCCGAAGCTTCCGTAGCATCATCGACAGATGTAGCCTGGTGATCTGCGCCAAGATTGCTGGTAATCCAGCATTTTGAGGGCTCGCCGGGAATGCCTGCAACTGTGCCATAAACGACAGTTTTTGAAACCGGCGCAACGGCACCTGCCACATGGTTAATTGTAAAAGTTCCGCAATTTGGCGTGATCGATGACGGTCCGTAAAGGATCTCCTTCCAGAGACCGGCGCCTGAAATATAGGTGTAAAACTTGTTGTCGCTGGTATTGAACACCACCAATCCATTGGCAGGATTTGAGATCGCATAAATCTGCTCCTGTGTCATCCTGGGAAGCAAAGCACCCTTTGTGGTGGATTTCACATCCAGCATCGCAGAATTGTCAGAAGCAGTGCCATCGGTATTTACGGCAACCTGGGCGAATAACATACTGTTTAAGAACAACAGGATAATGTTTGAAAAAAGTACTTTTATCATGGCTTTATGTTTTATTTGTTTTTGAAAAATCTAATTTGCATACCGGCAGGAGGGTTATCAATTGTTTCTGAGGCATCGAACGGGAAAGCCGAGCGCCTTGGGGTCATATGCAAGGCCGCTGTAATTGCCGCTGATGAACAGGAACCCTGCGGAGGTTGCATCATATTGCGTGCTGCTCCAATAGTAACCGAAAACACCCCTCAAATTCAGCGAACCATTGTCGAAATGAAGGAAGCCGGCGGCATGCATTTTCAACCCCGAATTCCAGGCACTGTCATAGTTGAACCAGGTTCCGATTGAATCAACATTATTCCATTCGGTATAAGTTGGTATCCGCCAGCCACTCCCGAGCTCGATTGCACACGGGTCGCTGGCTGTTGCCCAATCAGAATTCTCACTGATGGCGGATATTGTCCATGACGGGGTTACCGTTGAACCATTATGTTTGTACCCCTGTTTGCGGTTAAACTGCCAGTGCCATCCTGCAGAGGCATCGGTGTCATCATC
>Ga0118677_10002551_pt1 | contig 36373 bp, 16 predicted proteins | sample AliMusrvi5mmetaG_FD_86154 | JGI IMG/M metagenome (GOLD analysis project Ga0118677, IMG submission 86154)
CGGCCCAAACCTCCGGCAGGCTTCGCCCGCCACCCGTTGCCAGGTCGTTGCTAAACCCCTCAGGAGAACCAACGTCGGCCCAAGGGCAACGGTCAGGGCATCCAAATCCAGTCGCCCTGTAAGCCGGAGCGCTTCGGGAACATTGTAGGCTTCGCCATCGCCCATCTGATCCAGAAACCACAGGCGCGCCTGAGCGAACGAAAGGGGCGGATTGGTATCGCGCGGTGCTCTCGATATGGCAGGAAGCGCCGCTCTGCTGCGGGTTAAGAAGGCAAGCAGCTCAGTTTTGTGAATCTGTAGCTGATCGCGCAGTTCCGGGGTCAGAGCGCCGCGAGGAGCGCGACAGCGCAACTGATCGCCATCCGGCAGAAGCTGGATCTCGCGCGCGCGCAAATCCGACAATAGCTCCTGGATGCCGCTCATAATTCGACTTCCTCAAACTCTCCGGACTGCTCTTCCGCCGGCTGCGCCGCCCAGCGCGCATTCTCAATCGCCTCGGACAAATGGGCGACAGTCGCTTCTTCAAACAGCGTGCGCAAAGGAAGATTGAGAGAGAAACTCTGGTTGATTCGGGAAATTACCTGGGTGGCCAGCAGGGAGTGCCCGCCCGCCTCGAAGAAATTGTCGTGAATGCCCAAACGCTCGATTCCCAGGACTTCCGACCAGATCTGCGCGACCGTCGCCTGCGTGGCATTGCCGGGTGGCGTAAACGCTGTCGCGAGCGTACCGGGCAGAAGCACGGGCGCCGGCAGCTTGCGCCGATCGACCTTGCCGTTCGGCGTCAGTGGCAGCGCGTCGAGCAGGACGTACGCGGATGGCGCCATGTAATCCGGAAGCTTTTGCTGCAGGAACTGGCGCACCGCGGGAATTAATGTGCGGCTCAGCTTACCCAGAAGCGGATTGTTTCCATATTCGCGCCACGCCCTTCGCGGAAGTTCTCTGAAGTCCAGCGCTTGTAAAGTGCTGCCCTCCGTATTGCGGGTGAACAGGACATCCATCGCGCCTTGTTGCGCGCCTGCATCGGACCAAAGCACCTGGACTTGATAGGGCAGTGCGTCGCTTAGAGCCCAAAGCGCTTCGGGATCGACAGCCCGGTCCGGATCCGGCCGCGCCTGACGCAATTGCGAGACGGTCTGGTGATGAGCATCCTTCAGCCACGCGAGCGTATGTGCGGCGCTTTGTAGCCGTGCGTTGGGCACGGACCGTAACCCGAGAACGGCAGGCCTTTCATTCGACAGTTTTTCCCGCAGAGTATCCAGTGTCAGCGTCGTCTGGCGCCAATCCTGCCAGCCGATAAGCCGGTCGGATGCGCCCGGGGCCGACGCTTCAGACTGTTGGGGCAAGGCTTTCGACAGAACAACCTGATAACGAAAGCGGGTCAGTTCATTGTGATGATGTCCCCGTTTGAGCCGAATCTGTGCCCGGTCGATTTGTGGAAGACGTTGCTGGAGAGCCGCAAAAAACGCCGGGGAAACCAGGAGTTCTTCCTCGTCCCTGACACGTTGCAGCACGCGCTGCGCAAGGTGTGAGCGCGTCAGGTCATCCGGCGCCTGATAAAGCTGCACTGAGGCGTGATAGGCCTCAAGTAAATCGAAATTGCGTATATCGCCGACATAGATGCTGCCGCCCGCACGGACGGAGCGCACAGCTCCTTCCAGAACCTGCATCAGATAATCGATGCCCGGAAAGTACTGAATGACGGAGTTGAGAATTACCAGATCGAAAGCGCCGGGTTCAATCCCTGTAAAATCGTCGGCCATGCGCTGGGACAGCTTTACGTGCGCAAGCCCGGGCGCCGCGGCTTTGATGCGTTCCACGTGTTGCAGCGCTTCGCGTGAATAATCCGTTCCCCAATATTCCGGAGCGTCGGGCGCAAGCCGCGACAGCAACAAGCCGGAGCCACAGCCGATTTCCAGGATACGCTTCGCTCCCAACGCCCGGATCTCAGCGACAGTGTGTTCCACCCATTCGGCCATTTCGGCCTCCGGAATGGGTTCGCCCGTGTAGCTGCTCTGCCAGCCGGTCAGATTAAACGTGGCGTCCTGTTGCTTCGGCGTTTTTCCGTAGGTCTCTTCGTACAGTGCCTGCCACTGGGTGACGTGTTCCGTCGCGGCCGCCGTATGGATCGTCGGCACAAGATAGCCGGTAAGCCGCTTTTCGCCGCCGCCCCCGCCGGCCGCCATGCCGTTGTCTCCATGTGCAACCACCACGGCTTCCCGCACCCCGGGGTGTTCCGTCAACACTGCCTCTATCTCGCCCGGTTCCAGACGGAAACCCCGAATCTTGAGCTGTGCATCGATCCGCCCGAGAAATTCGATGTCGCCCCCGGGCAAATAGCGCGTCAGATCGCCGGTGCGGTAGAGCGCGCCTGGCCCGTAAGGATTGGGAATAAATTTCTCCGCCGTCAGTTCCGGACGGTTGTGATATCCGGACGCGACACTGTCTCCCGCGATACAAAGTTCGCCGGGAACACCGACTGGGACAGGCTGCAGGTGCGAATCCAGAATGTAAACCCTTACGTTGGCGATAGGACGGCCAATGGGTGGAGCCGAGTTGCCGTTTGGTGGCACCGCGCAGGATGTCGCGACGACGGTGTTCTCAGTCGGGCCATAGTTATTGACCAGCTGAAAAGGCCTTGGCGAAGACCCTGCTGTATGAAGCTTGTCCCCTCCCGTCAGCATGATGCGCAGCGGAACTTCCCGCGGCCAGTCCAGCGCCAGCATCTGTTCCGCCAGCGGAGTAGGAACAAACGCAATCGTAATTGCGCGCGTAATAAGCCAATCTTTCAGCCGCTCTGGATCGCCTGCTATTTTGGATGGAACAAGGTGCAAGGTAGAACCGGCGGCGAGATAGGGCCAAATCTCCCAGCCGGCGGCATCGAAGGCGAGACTCGCCAGTTGAGTAGCGTGATCCTGCGCGCTGACCAGAAAGGCCCGCCGGTGCCAGCACACCAAATTCATCAGGCCGCGATGAGGAACTGTAACTCCCTTGGGCTTTCCGGTGGAACCGGACGTGTAGATGAGATAGGCGAAATCTGTTGACGCCGGCTTCCGAACCGGATTGCTCTTGTCAAAGGCCGCGATGGCATCCCAGTCCTTATCCAGGCACACGATATGAGCGTTCTGAGCGGGCAATCCGGCCGCCAGTCTTTCCTGGGTCAGAATGATGCGCGCCTGCGCGTCCGCGAGGAAAAAAGCCAGTCTCTCCTGGGGGTCGGACGGCAGAAGCGGCACATAGTATGCGCCTGCTTTCAGAATTCCGAGCAGTCCGACGATCGTTTCCGGCGAGCGCTCGGTACAAATGACGACGGGGGTGCCGGCGCCGGCTCCCCGTGAGATAAGGTAGTGCGCGAGTTGATTCGCCCGGGTATTTAGCTCGCCGTAAGTAAGAGACCGGATCGCGCCTGCCTCAGTGCCGGAGACGACAGCGATCGCCTCCGGCGTGAGGTGAACCCGTTCCTCGATCAGTTCGTGGACGCACTTGTCCGCGGGATAATCCGCGGCCGTTTTGTTCCATTCGACCAGCAACAAACGGCGCTCATCGTCGGTCATGAGCGGCAGGTTCGCAATATGTTGCCGGGGATTCCGCGCCAGCGCGGACAACAAAGTCTGGAAGTGGCCGGCCATCCGCCGGATTGTATCCTCGTCAAAAAGACTCGTGTTGTAAACCAGACTGCCGTCGATCCGGTCGTCTGCTTCCCACACGTGCGCTTCCAGATCGAAGCGCGCCACACGATCGCCGAAATCGAATACGCTGAACTGTAGTTGCGCCGCCGAGACCCGCGGTGTGGGCGGTTGTTGCAGAGCGAAAATCACCTGAACGATCGGCGAATAGGCCAGGTTCCGCTCCGGATTCAGTTCATCGACAAGCTTTTCGAAAGGCAAGTCCTGATGGTCATAGGCATCCTGTGTATTTCGCCGAACCTGCTCCAGGACGGCGTCGAACGTGGGATTGCCCCCCAGCTCGGTCCGCAGCGCCAGAGTGTTGACAAAAAAGCCGATGAGTGGTTCTATTTCCCGCCGGTTGCGATTGGCGATCGGAGATCCGACCACAATGTCAGTCTCACCGGTGTAGCGGCAAAGTAATACCTGAAATGCCGCCAGCAAAGTCATGAAGAGGGTTGCCCCGGCCTCGCGGCCCACCGCTTTCAACTGCCCGGTCAAATCCGCGCCCAGAGTAAAACTTACACTGCCGCCATGGAACGTCTGCACTGCGGGTCTTGGGCGGTCGGCGGGCAGGGACAAGATCCGAGGCGCATCGGACAAACGCGTGCGCCAGAATTCGAGCTGACGGGAAAGGCGTTCTCCCTGAAGCCACTGCCGCTGCGCGCAAGCGAAATCCGCATATTGAATCGGCAGCGGCTGAAGGGGACTCGGCAGGCCGCGCGCGAACGCGGCGTATAGCTGAACAAACTCCTCGATAAAGATGCCAACCGACCAGCCATCTCCGGCGATGTGATGCATCGTGAGAAGAAGAATATGTTCCTGCTCCGCTAAGCGCAGCAGTGTCACGCGCAGCATCGGGTCCCGCGTCAGATCGAAAGTGCGCAGCGCCTCCGCTTTAATAAGACGGTGCACCTCGTCAGCGCGGCCCTGTTCGGGAAATTGCCGCAAATCCACGAAGTCAGGGTTGAGCTGCGAAATCGGAGCGATTACTTGCCGCGGTTCGTTGTCGACCGCGGGGAAGGTCGTCCGCAGAATTTCGTGTCGATCGACAATCTCAGCCAGACTCCTGTTCAGCGCGGAATGATCCAATGGGCCATCGAGTTTCAGCGCGCCAGCCATGTTATAGGCACTGCCACTTCCGAGCCGGTCAAGAAACCACAGACGCTGCTGAGCGTACGAGAGCTGTAAGGGACCCGTGCGCGCAACCTGCGGAATCGAAGTGCCGCCGGCGTCCCCCTGGGCTGCCCGCAGGGTGGCGAGAATGTCCGTCTTGTAAGACTGTAATTCACGCACCAGGTCTGGTGTGAGTGAGCCTTCGGGTGCGCTGCAGCGCAGGTTCTCGCCTTCGACCCACAGTTTGACGTCGCGTGCGGTCAAGTCCTCCAGGAAATCGCGGAGCGTGGTCATATGAGGATCTCCTCCCTTCGCACCGAGGGCCGATCCGGCGTCTGATTCGGACCCGACTGCAACTTCCGTGCCTCCAGAATTGCCTCGATCCGTTCCGCCAGCGTTCCCACCGTAGGCACGTCGAAAAGCGTCCTCATGGGCAGTTCGATGGAAAATACAGCGTTGATCCTCGACACGACCTGAGTTACCAGAAGTGAGTGACCACCCAGATCGAAGAAATCGGAATGTATACCCACGCCTGGCCGCCCCAGAACCTCAGACCAGATTTCGACCAGTGCGATCTCGACCCGCGTGCGAGGCGGCGCCGGCGTTTCTTCAGCCAGTTGAACCTGCGAACTCAGCTCCTGCAGAGCCTGTCGGTCGACCTTGCCATTCGAGGTAAGAGGAAATTTCTCCACCTCGATAAAGTTCGCGGGAACCATATAGTCGGGTAGCTTCACGCGCAGGAAATTGCGCAGGTCATCGGGATTCACCCCCTGGTCTGAGACGATATACGCAAACAGGCGCATATCGCCTTCCTGAACACGATTCACCAGAATAATGCTGTCCCGAATGCCGGGATATTGGTTGAGTGTCGCTTCAATCTCGCCTGGCTCAACACGGAACCCGCGAATTTTTACCTGAGCGTCGATGCGCCCCAGATACTCGATATCGCCGTCCGCGCGGTAGCGAGCCAGATCGCCGGTGCGATACAGCCGGCCTGGACCTAACGGGTTGGATATAAATCGCTCCCGTGTCAATTCCGGTCGGTTCAGATAACCCTGAGCGACACCCGCACCGCCTACATAAATCTCGCCGGGAATACCGAGGGGAACGGGTTGCTGACTCTGGTCCAGAATGTAGAACCGCAAATCGGGAATTGGCCTGCCGATGAGGCTCGCCGATTGCGCCAGATCCGCTTCAGTCAGAGGACGGTAGGTAACGTGGACGGTGGTTTCCGTGATCCCATACATGTTGACAAGCTGCGGATTCGTCACGCCGTGTCTGGCAAACCACGGGGAAAGACTCCGGATATCCAGCGCTTCGCCGCCGAAAATGATGAATCGCAGGCTCGTCGGTTCGGCGCCGGACGATTCATCAACCTGGAGTAGCTGCCGAAACGCCGACGGAGTCTGGTTAAGCACAGTCACCCGTTCTTTCCGGAGGAGAGTGTGGAACTCCTCGGGCGAGCGGCTGACTGCGTGCGGAACAATCACCAGACGGCCACCGTGAAGCAACGCGCCCCATATCTCCCAGACGGAAAAATCGAATGAAACAGAATGGAACAGAGTCCAGACATCGTGTTCGTCGAAGTGGAACCATCCGGCGGTCGCGGCAAACAGGCGTGTCACATTGTAATGGCTGACAACGGTCCCCTTGGGGAGCCCCGTTGAGCCTGAAGTATAGATGACATAAGCCGGAGCGTCCGGCGCAGCGATTCTGGGGGGATTGGTGACGGGCTGTTGAGAAAACGCGTCGACATCGCCATCCAGACGTACCGTCTTCGCTGGAGAAGCCGTGCCCGTGCTGAGAACTTCCCTGGCAAACTTCTCCTGGGTCACCACCACGGTGGGCTGTGCATCACCCAGCATAAAGTCCAATCGTGCCGGAGGATAGGTTGGGTCGAGCGGAACATACGCGCCTCCCGCCTTGAGAATGCCCAGCAATCCCACGATCATCCCCACAGACCGCTCCATGCAGAGCCCGGCCAATGCGCCCTGACGGAATCCTGTGCTTCGCAGGTAATGCGCGAGCTGGTTCGCCCGTGTATTCAGTTCGCGGTAAGTTACAGTCTCATCTTCAAAGACCAGCGCAATGCTCTCAGGGTTTCGCTCCGCCTGGGCCTCGAAGAGATGATGAAGAGATTGACCGGCCCGATACTCCACGGCCGTCATATCCCACCTTGAAAGCAGTTGCCGGCGTTCTGCCTCGGTGAGCAGGGGCAGATCCGCGAGGCGACGGGCCGGATCGGCGAGAATACCCTCCAGCAAAGTCCGAAAATGACCCAGCCATCGTTGAATGGTTTCGGCATCGAACAGCGCGGTATTGAAGTCGCAGTCGACAACGATTTCCTGGTTGGACTCAATCGCGTTCACGACAAGATCAAAGGCCACCGCCCGCCGCGGCAATGAATAAGGCCGGCTTGTAGCCGAACCAAAATTAGGAGAGTTGAACGAGCGGTCGAGATTGAACGTTCCGGAGATCAATGAGGAACGATTATCTGCCCGGCGCTCGCGCAGCTCCTCCAGGAGCCACGCGAACGGATAGACCTCATGCTCATAACCATCCAACATCAATTTCCGGGTCTTGCTCAGGTGATCGGAAAACGTCTCTTTGGGGTCAATCTGACTGCGGATCGGCAGCAGATGCGTGGCATATCCAACCAGACTTCCGCTGTCCTCGTCAAAGCGGCCCGTCACCGGTATCCCGGTAATCAGGTCGGTTTGGCCGGTCAGGCGATGTAACAGCGCTGTGTAAGCGGCGACCAGCGTCATGAAGAGCGTGCAGGCCCGCTCTCTGCTGAGTTTTCTTAGAGATGTGACAAGCTGCGCCGAGAGATGTATCGCTTGGCGTGCTCCCTGATAACTGCGCTTCGCGGAGCGCGGCCGGTCGGTGGGCAATTGCAGCGTGTGAATCGGGCCGGCGAGTTGATGCAGCCAATAGTCACCATGACGCCTCATCTCCGGTGTATACCGTTGACTGTCCTGTCTTGCCGCATACTCCCGGAACTGCAACGCGGCTGGCAGAGAGATCGCCGTGCCCGTGTAACGGGCTGTATAGAAGAGGCTCGCTTCTTCCGCTATGACGCCCCATGACCAACCGTCCACAATGATGTGATGAGCCTTGAGAGCGAGCACATGCTCCCGGGAATTCAGCCGCAACAGATATGCGATAAAGAGCGGTCCCTGGTTCAGGTCGAATGGCCGTTCCCCCTCGGCTGACAGCCAGGTTTCTACCGCCGCGGCTGCGCTCTCACGCTCCAGAGAAAAATCGAGGATTGAGAGCTCCACGACAAAGTCGTTGTGGATCAACTGCAGATCGCCCTGAGCGCTGAACGTCGTGCGCAGCGCTTCATGGCGGTCCGCCACTTTTTGCAGCGCATGCCGGAGTGACGGGATATGCAACGGCCCGACCAGCCGGATCGCGACAAACTCGTTGTAAGAACTCGATTCCTCAGTCCCCAGTTGCGCCAGAATCCAGAGCTGCTTCTGGGCGGCCGTGAGTGGCGCGCTCGCTGGCGCCAATGGTTTAACTGGCACTGGCCCCTCTGGAGAGTATCGGTAATCCGTTCTGCGCGCGCTCGCGTAAAGCGTTCACCTTCGGAAAAGCAGCCCGGACCGAGGCCGGATCCACGCCGAAATCGACGAAACACGCAATCTCGTCCACGCCGGCCGCTCGCAACCGTTCCACCACGTCCAGACACGATCCCACCGTGCCGATCAGAGCGCGATCCTCCACATAGCGTTCATAGACGAGCGAAAGGAAATCGTCCTGTTGCTCCCCGCTCAGAGCCTCAAAATTATGATCCAACCCCATGTTCTCAGCTAAGGTCCTGAACAGGCCGAGCGTGGATCGTAAATAGTTAAAGAGCGGTTGGCGTGCCTGCAGGCGGGTTCTCATTAAATCTTCGCCGATAAACGTGTGCATCAAAACGGCCACGTGCCCCCCCTGGGCATCAAAGCCGCTTCTGGCCCTCGCCTCCCGATAAAGCCTTATACTTTCGGTCAGTTCCGCGACGCTCTGTCCCATCAGATTGGTGAGAATGCCCGCTCCCGCCTCACCGGCTTTGACGTAAGTATCGGGATTCCTAACCACCGTTACGAAAATCGGAGGCTCGGCCTGCTTAGGCTTCGGGTGGACCTGGATCTCTGCAAGGTTACCGGCGCCGTTACGGAACGATACCGCTTCGCCGCGCCACAGCTTTCGGATCGTCTCAATCTGAGAGAACATCAGGTCGCGATGAGCTCCGAACGCCTCGGGAGCGAAAATGAAGTCGTTGGGGTGCCAGCCGGAAGCCACGGAAAATCCCGCCCGGCCGTTCGAGAGATTATCGACGACCGACCATTCTTCCACAATTCGCACCGGGTGATGCAGCGGCAACACGACGCTGCCGGCCCGCAGTTGCAGATTTGTTGTCTCTCTGGCCAGCGCGGCACAAAGGACGGAAGGATTCGGAGAGAACCCCCCAAAGTCATGAAAGTGACGTTCGGGAACCCAGATCGAGGAGAATCCGTTCTGGTCCGCATACCGTGCGCCATCGAATAGTAAGTCGTATTTGTCCGGTGTGTACTTGTCTCCGTACACGCCGAAGTAAAAGAGGCTGAAGTCCGGACTCGCATTCTTTCGGGCCGGGCCCACCTGTGAAGCCTGCGGATGGATCGGTCCGGCGTCGGAACTGGTGCCGTTCCCGCCCGGCCGAAAAAGCGCCGGCGCTTCGGCCCGTTCGATATTCCGGAACTCAGACGGTGTAGCCTGGACCGCGCTTCCCCCGCTCGCCGCTACCTTCGCGGGGGAAGCCTGTGGAAAAAAACCGCCGGCTCTCATTTCTGCCACGGTTTCCTTTACCGCCTGAATAATGTAAGCGATGTCTTCGTCCGTGTGAGCCATGGATAAGAAACAGTTCCGCCATTCCCAGAGGGAAAGACCTTTTTCGAGGAGATGAAAGAAGAAGATCTCGAAATTACCCTGAAAGCGGAAAAGGAACAGCGAACTCCAGTGAACCACCCTTATCGGAACGGCTTCCGCTTCAAACCAGTTGTTGAGTTCGGCCGCGAAACGTGCCGTCCGCTCGTTCAACTGGGCGTATGCGCCCGTGCCGATTGCCTTAATATGGGTGAGTGCCGCCTTGGCCGTCGCCATAGCGAGGGGATGTTTGCAAAAGGTGCCGCCGAAAAAGATCGTTTCCTTGCGCGGTGCGGATTCATCGCCGTACCGCCACACCCCGCCGTCAATGTAATCCATGATCGGCGCTTTACCCGCGACGATTCCGATCGGCATGCCGCCACCCGCGATTTTGCCATAGGTTGCTAAATCCGCGCGAACACCAAACCATTCCTGCGCGCCTCCCGGACCAGGGCGAAAACCGGTGAGAGTCTCATCGAAGATCAGAACAACGCCCGTTTCCTCGGTCAGTTTGCGCAGGTCCCGAACGAACTCGATCGGTTGCAGTTCCGGACGGCGGCTCTGAATTGGTTCCACCAGCACGGCCGCCAGTTCATGCGCATGGTCGCGAATGATCTTCAGCGAGTCGACATTGCCATATTCGAGCACCATCGCATCCACAAGAACGTTGGGGGAGATGCCTGGGAAAAACGAAGTGGCGCGCGGGTCGGCATTGCCATCCGTCGCAACTCCCAGCGTCATATCCGAATGGCCATGGTAAGAGCCCGTAAAATGAACGATCTTGTAACGCCCGGTCACCGCGCGGGCCAGCCGGATCGCCGCCATTACCGCCTCCGTTCCGGAGTTGCAGAATGTGACGCGTTCCATGCCGGTTAACTCTGCAACCAGTGCGGCAACCTCGCCGGTTATTCTTAATTGAGGCCCGATCTCAACCCCAAGCTCCTGCTGATCGGCCAGAGCCTGTTGCAGAAAGGGCGGAGTGTGACCAAACATGAGCACGCCAAAACCCATGGTGAGGTCGATGTACTCATTTCCGTCCACATCCCGGAAGCGAGAACCCTCCGCGCGCTCGCCCATGATCGGATAAATCATTTCCTTCAGAGACGCGCGGAATCCGACCGCTACCCGACTGTCGGCGAGCACCCGCCGATGCTCCTGAGTCAACTGCTTCGACGTTCGGGTGCGGGTATTGAACCGGGCTATAAGGGCATCCAGGTGAGCCTGCTGTTGCGGCGCAAGCTGGCTCTTTTCGGTTTGAGCCGGACGCCACGGGCCCATAGTCACTGGTTTCGTAACCGGCTTGGGAGTTGGCGCTTGTTGTTCTGTCTTTATGGCAGGCGGAGTATCGGTCCGGCCGGGAATACGCAGGAAATCCAGCTGGCGGTTCATCAGCTGGATCTGGTCAAGAATAATACGCTCGAATCCCGACCCGCTTTCATTCACGGGCAAACCCGGCGAAGACGCACGCGGTTGGGCTGTCTGAGCCGGTAAGAGGCACACCTGATCGGTTTGGGACGGAACGGGTTGAATCGGGGCCTGCGTCACAGCAGGGACGTTGCCGGCTGCGGGAAGAATCTGGTCGAGATAAGCCGCGATGGCTTCGATGGTCGTAAGATCCTCAAAGAACCGCCGAATCCCGACACTGACCGAATAAGTACGCTCGATGGTCCGGACCGTATTCACCAGGACAAGCGAATCGGCTCCGACTTCGAGCAGCGGCGCGTCCACGGGCAAACTGTCTGGTTCTAACTTCAGCGCGGTAGCCAAAATGGCCTGAACTTCCTGCGTCAGGCGGCGCTGCCGCGTGGCTGATGAAGCAGGAGTGCCCGCGGCCTGAGAATCGACTGGTATATTCATTGACAATGTGTTTTCTGGGCGAAGATCCGGAATCCAATAACGAACGCGTTGGAAAGCGTAAGTGGGCAACGCGATCCGGGCGCGTTGATAACCCTCGTCAAAACCTTCCCAACGGACGTTTACTCCTCGGACATAGAGTTCGGACAGCGCCCCGAGGACCGCTCCCCAATCCTCTTCTCGCGGTGAGAGCGAGTGCAGCCAGGTTGCGTTATCGCTGTGCAGCTTTCCCAGGGCCGACAAAACTGGTGTCGGGCCGGCTTCTAAAAACAGCTCGTACCCGTTCCCTATCAACGTCCTGACGCCATCGGAAAACCGGACTGCTTCCCGGGTATGCCGTCGCCAATAGGCGGCATTTGGTGCGGTTCCCGCGGGAAACATATCGCCTGTGAGATTAGAGATCAGAGGAATTCGCGGCTCTTGATAGCCGATTTGAGCGGCCATCCGTTCAAACTCCGCCAGAATCGGTTCCATAAGGGGAGAATGGAAAGCGTGGGAGACCGGAAGGATTTTGGAGCGCACGCCCTGAGCACCAAGACCATCCAGGACAATCTGTACCGCCTGCCTCTCACCCGAAATAACGATGTTCTGCGGCCCATTCACTGCGGCGATGGCTACCGAATCGAGGTAGGGGCGAATGGCGGCCGACACGAGAGCTTCCTCCTCGAAGATGGCGGCCATCACACCATCCTGGACCAATCCCTGCATGAGTCTGGCCCTTGCAGCAACCAGCTGAAGGGCAACTTCCAGCGGGAAAACACCGGCTACACAGGCCGCCACGTACTCCCCTACACTGTGGCCTAAGACGGCATCGGGCTCAATTCCCCACGACTTCCAGAGTGCGGCCAGTGCGAATTCGATTGCGAACAGCGCAGGTTGGGTATAGATCGTATGATCGAGTCTGGATTTGTTTACCGCAGCGCTCTCTGTGTCGCCGGTATAAAGAATGTCAATTAACGACTCGTTAAGAATCGGCCTAAGAATTTTGTCGCACCGGTCGATGGCCGCGCGAAAAGCTGGCTGCGTTTCGTAAAGTTGGCGGCCCATATCCGGATACTGCGCGCCTTGGCCGGTAAAAAGAAACGCGATCGAAGGGCGATCCCGGCGACTGACTTCTCTCGCCAGGATGTTTGCCGGCGCGACGCCCGGCGCCAAGCCGGACAACGCGAAGCCAGACAACGCCGAGGCGGCTTCCTCCGCCGTTGAAGCCGTGAGTGCAAGCCGGTGTCGGAAGTGAGAGCGGCCCGTGCCGGCCGTGAAACAAACGTCCGCCAACCGCGGAGTGTTCGCTGTCAGAAAAGTCGCGTACTCGGCCGCCAACTGCCGGAGAGCGGGTTCTGTCTTTGCACTCAGGGCCAACAAATGCCGCGGGCGTTCCGGCGCTTCGCGGGTGAGACCCTCATCTTTCAGTGGTGGCGCCGATTCCAGCAGAACATGAGCATTGGTGCCACTGAAACCAAAGGCGCTGCAGCCTGCAAGGCGCCGCTCCGCGGTCCAAGGTGTGAGGGCGCGAGGAATTGCGAAAGGCAACTGCTCCCAGGGAATATAGGGATTTAATTCGCCCAGATGAATTACGGGAGGAATCTCTCCGTTCCGCAACACAAGAACGGTTTTAATCAGGCTGGCGACACCGGCGGCAGCCTCGGAATGTCCGATATTCCCCTTCAGCGTCCCGATCACTAATGGATTCGCGCGATCTCCAAAGACCGCGGCCAACGCATTTACCTCAATCGGATCGCCCAAAGACGTACCGGTGCCGTGGGCTTCAATATAGCCAACCTCATGAGGCGTGATCTGTGCTTTCAGCAGAGTTTGGCGGATTAGCTTTTCCTGGGCGGCTTCATTGGGGGCCGTGAGGCCGCTACTGGGGCCATCGTGATTGATTGTCGATTCGCGAATTACGGCAAGTATCCGATCCCGGTTCGCCACGGCGTCGGACAGCCGCTTAAGAACGACTACCCCACATCCTTCGCCGCGTCCGTAACCGTCGGCAGCCGAATCGAAGGGTTTACACCGGCCATCGGGTGCCAGCGCGCCCATTTGACAAAGGCTGATACTGCTGCGAGGAGACAGGATCAGGTTGACACCGCCCGCCAGAGCTAATTCGGACTCGCCCAGTCGCAGACTCTGGCATGCCAGATGAACCGCGACTAACGATGACGAACAGGCGGTATCCAGCTGAATGACTGGCCCCTGCAATCCGAGCGCATAGGCGATACGACCCACCGCCACACTGCGCGCATTTCCCAATATTGAATGGGGGCCGATACTCTTAGGCTCTCTGGACGCTTCCAGCTGGAAGTGGTCGTCCGTGCACATACCCATGAATACGCCCACGGCGCGATTACGAAGACCATCCGGCGATTGGCCGGCATTCTCGAGCGCTTCCCAGGATACTTCGAGTAACAGCCACTGCTGCGGGTCCATCGAGCCCGCCTCAAGAGGAGAAATCCCGAAGAAATGAGCGTCGAAGCGGTCTGCATACGGCAAGAAGCCGCCCTCACGGGTATAGCTGCTGCCCGGATGTTCAGGGTCGGGATGATAATAGGTGTCCACATCCCAGCGATCCATCGGCGCCTGCCCGATCGCGCTGGCGCCGTCGCGCAACAATTGCCAAAAGGCCTCCGGATTTTCCGCGCCCGGGAAACGGCAGCCCATGCCGACAACCGCAATCGGCTCCCTAAGCCTGTCTGTCTCCGGGCGGGACGATGATGACCCTTCCTGGGAACGGGGCTGACGAGCCAGCGCTCGTTGTTCCGGCACTTCGCTCAAAAGACGATCGACCAGCGAATATACGTTTGGATATTTAAAGGTCGCCGTGGCATGCAGAGATACGCCCGTGCTCTCTTTCACGAGGTTCAGCAGTTCGATGGCTTGCAACGAGCTGAAGCCCATATCGAAAAAGCCCTGGTTCGGGTCGATGGCGGATTGATCGATACCGGTAATTTCCGCGATCTGCCGGCGCGTCTTTTCGACCAGGAACTCACGGGGGTTATGGGCCTGAGCTATCTGCTGCAGGAAAGCCGACGGCAACGGCCGAGTGCCGGCCTCGGCTGCATCCTTCCCCTTTCGCACCTGCTCGGCCTGGGGAGACTCGTGCCAGTAACGTCGGCGCTGCCAGGGATAGCCAGGGAGCGCGGCGACAGTGCCGCCATTCGGATAGAGGCCGTTAAAGTCGACATCTTCGCCCGATGCATAACGCTCAGCGATGCCCTGCAGAAGCGGGTTGCCGTCAGGCCAACGGACATCGCTGTCCGGGAACGCGCCAAGTTGCTCGGCTGCTTCCGCGATCGTGCGCACCAAAAACACCGCGCGGTGCCGGTGATGAATCCGGCGCAGACTCGCCGTGTAACAAATGTCAGAAAGTGAATATCGTTGAGAGCCCGGTCGCCTCTGATCGTTCAGGAAGGCCAGATAAGCCGCCGCAAGCGCACGCAGAGCCTCCGGACTGCGAGCGGAAATCGGAAGCAAGTGCCAGCGCGGTCCCGCGGCCGCCTCGTCGGGCGATAAACTGTTCAGATCCGTCCGCGACGCAGGGGCGGGTGGTTCTTCCAGAATTACATTTGCATTCGCTCCGCCCACGCTGAACGCATTGACACTTGCATAGCGGCCCTCCCCTTCCGGATTGGACCATGCCGCCACTGCCCCAGGAACGCGCAGTCCTAACAGGGCGAAGTCAATCTTAGGATTCGGTGTCTGAAAATGGAGACTGGGCGGAATCTTCCGATGTTTGAGCGCCAGTGCGGCCTTGATTAAGCCACCGACGCTTGCTGCCGACTCGGCATGTCCGATATTGCTCTTGACCGAACCAATCCAGCAGAGATTTTGTCCTTCCCGATTATCGCTTACGGCAGACCCCAGCGCGTTCGCTTCCGTCGCGTCCCCTAGCGAGGTGCCGGTGCCCTGAGCCTCAATATAGGATATTTTCCCGGCTGCTATCCCGGCCTGGCGGCATGCCTCCAGCAGCGCGGCTTTTTGCGCTTCTCCGTTCGGCATCGTGGCATCCGCGGTTCGGCCATCGTAATTCTTCGCACAGCCCCGAATAACCGCATAGATCGGATCCCCGTCGGTCAGTGCGGCCGCCAGCGGCTTCAGCACGACAATCCCCGCACCCTCGGATCGGACGTAGCCATCCGCGCTCGCGTCGAAACTCTTACACCTTCCGTCGGCCGCTAACATCAGGGTCTTGCCAATGGCAATCGTGCCCTCGGGCTTGAGTATGATGTTCACGCCCCCGGCCAGAGCCAGGGTGGACTCGCCGTCCCAAATACTTTGACAGGCGAGACAAACCGCCACGAGCGATGAGGAACACGCCGTGTCAACCGGAAGACTCGGTCCCCGGAAGTCAAACATGTAGGAAATCCGGTTAGGAATCATACAACCGGCAAACCCGGTGACCGTGTATGCAGTCAGGTTTTCCCGCTCCATGGCGCCCAGTTGAATGTCGCCATAGTCGCACCGCGAAACGCCGGTAAATACGCCCGTCTTTGTTCCGACCAGGCGGTCAATCGCCTGACCCGCGTCCTCCAGAGCCTCCCACGCTACTTCCAGCAGCAGGCGCTGTTGGGGATCCATGCAAGCGGCTTCCCTCGCGCTTATGCCAAAAAATGGAGCATCGAACTGGTCCACCCGGTCGACGAACCCGCCCCAGCGGGTATACATCTTGCCGGGTTCCATGGGATCCGCGTCGTAGAAAGCATCCGCATTCCAGCGCTCCGCGGGAACCTCGGTAATCGCGTCTGTGCTGTTGCACAACAGATCCCAGAACGCCTTCGGATCGTTTGCGCCGCCAGGAAAACGGCAGCCAATGCCGATAATAGCGATCGGGTCCCGATTTTCTCCGCTAGGCATCGCAATCCATGGAAATGACAACTTTGCCGATCTGCCTGGTTTGCCGTATATAGCGGAACGCCTCAACTACTTCGCTCACGGGGAAGACGCGGTATGGGAGGGGCCTCAATTCATCCCTCGCGAAAAGCTCCATCATCTCTTCATTCAGCCCCGTTATTACGTCGGGATACACATCCCACGCCTGTTCCAGATCGATGGCGAAAAACGCGAGATTATTGCGAAACGGGTAAAGCCCCAGGGGCCGGTTATCGTAAATGTCGCGTTTCCCTATTTCCAGGAAACGACCGCAAACGCCTAAGGTGCCGAGACTCTTTGTCAGAAACTCGCCCGCCAGCGAATTGAGGACTACATTGACGCCGCTGCCTTTCGTAATCTCCATCACCTCATCCGCGAAGGCTAACGATCGCGAATCCATTACATGTTGAATACCCAGCGAGCGCAGATAATCGCGCTTTTCCGGGCTACCCGCCGTCGCGAAGATTTCCGCACCGATTCTCTGGCTCAGCTGGACCGCGGCCAGACCGACCCCCCCTGTGGCGGCGTGAATCAAAATTCGTTCGCCGCACTGCAGTCGCGCCAGATGGATTAAAGCGTAGTAGGCGGTCAAAAAGACCGCAGGTATGGTTACAGCCTCGTCGAAAGTGAGATGACCGGGCTTGCGGCTAAGGAATCGTGCAGAGGCCGTCACGTGCGAACTGTAAGTAACGGGGACGAAGCCCATCACCTCGTCTCCGGACCGAAACTGCGAAACGCCCGGGCCCACCGCTACAACCGTCCCGGCCGCATCTCCGCCAAAAGTGACAACTTCATCCGGATTCGCGCCCGGATAAACTCCCAGGGCTTTCAGGACGTCCCTGAAATTCAACGCCGCGCTGTGAAGCCGGATTTCCACTTCGCCGGCTCCAGGTCGGCGGCGCTCCGTGGGTTGCAGCGTCAAGTCGTCCAGCGAACCGGGATTGTGACTCTCCAGTCGAAATGGCGAAGCCGGGACAACGCGTTTCCTGAATTCCATGACTAGCCGGCTGTCGCGCCCTGAGCTTTGGCCGACTCCTCCGCAAGTTTCGAAGCGAACAGGTCAACCAGATCGTCGATGTTGCGAAGATCGGCGAGCGCCGGGCGGGGCACACGGATTCGCAACTGGCGCATGGACGTGGATACAACCTCCACAATATCGAGGCTGCTGGCGCCATACTCAGCCATTGCTCTGGAGGGATCGATTTCTGCCGTCTCCAGGCCACTTACATTATTTCTCAGATTGCTGATCACTACATTTAAAATATCGGCGCGAGCCATCATAAATAGGGTCCTTACCTTATATAACTCTCTTCAATGTAACTGCGTCCCTCGGGTCGGCTGAAACAAACCTGATGCATCAGTTGCTCATGCGATCTGGCCAGATGCAGGGCCTGCCGGCGCGGCAAAACCAGTGTCTCTTTCAGCATTTCGAGCACATGGCGCGGCTTTTCGGCCATTCGTCTCGCCATGTCGAGCGCCACCGGCATCACCCGATCCGCCGGAACAATATAGTTGAACAGGCCGCGTCCCTCAAGTTCGCGGCCCTTATAAAACTTTGCGGTCAGAATCATTTCCGCCGCGAACGGGTAACCCACCAGCGCGGGCAGCACGGTCGTTGTTCCCATCCCGGGCGTGAAACCCATATCGGTAAAGTTCACGCTGTACCGGCTCGTCTCACAGGCGACGGACAGATCGGCATAGATAGCGAATAGCAGCCCGCCGCCTACGGCGTGGCCCCGGGCGGCACTGACGATTGGCACCGGGAAACCGAGCATCTGGTCCGCAATTTCGAAGAAGATTGGCTCTCTTGCTTTCTCGCTGAGTTTTCGAAGCGTTTCGAGACTTCCGCCGCCGCAGAAGACGTCATCGCAACCCGTGATGATCAGAACCTTGAGAGACGTTTCCTGGGAGAGCGCTCTCAGCTGAGCGAGAAATCCGTCGATCAGTTCGTCGCCCAGCCTGTTCTGGTTGAGAGCATCGTTGAGATTTAGCTCGCAGATATTCTCCTCCAGGAAGGCCACCGAAATCTTACTCACGCATTCCTCCAGTTCCCGTTGCCCCCATAGAGCGTAATCCATGCCACTGCGTCCCGGCGTTCGCTGCGAACGGCCTTCGCTGTCAGGTCCATGCGTACCGCCGCTCGTAGTTATCCACGCTTTCCAGAACCAATAGTCCCTGTCCGGCGAACAACTCTTCGTAAACGCCTGCAAGTTGAGAGCGGTCCGGAACAATATCGGGACAGTCGGCCTGCGCCTCGCGTGCCAGCTCATTGGACTCGTATTCCGAAAGAGACAGGCGTCGTCTCTCATCCAGATGTCGGCCGATATGCAGTGCTTTCGCGGACTCTCGCCCCGCGGCGCCGATGCGCCCCTGATAAAACTCGCCCTGGCAGCCGGATCCGTAAGCAAACAGAGAGATAAGATCGCCCGCCTCCAGATCGGTTGCCGACGCCAGCAGGCCAAGGAGGCAAACAAAGGTCGAGGAACCATATGAAGTGCCGATGCGCCGCGCGAAAGTCAGGCTTTCTTCGACCTTCGTCTCAAAACTCTTCCTGACCGTCTCCTTACTCACCGATACGGCGCGATTCAGCATGGACTGGTGCGCCTGCATGGTCATTCCGGGAAACGGTGCATGATAGATATGCTTCTTAAACGCCGCCTCGTAATCCGTTACGCCGGCTATCTGCTCGTAGTGATCATAGGCTCCGTCCAAAGCGTCCAGATAGGAGTAAATACTCGTCTCTCCCTTTAACACTTCACAACGGGAGGTAGGGCGAAACGTATCCGCGATCTCGGATGTCCAGTAACCCGCCTTTTCGAGGTCGAGTTCAAGCACTCCGGGGTCGGCACTGACCAGCATCGCAACCGAGCCCCCGCCTCCGATCGGCTCATGAGACATGTTAATAAAATTACGGCTGATGTCCGTCGTGACAACCAGCGCCTTCTTGCCGGGACGAATGCCGGACGCAACCCACGAAGCAGCCATCTTAAGCGCTCCGGTGCCGCCGTAGCAGGCGTGCTTCACCTCAAAGTTACGGCAGTTGCTGCGCAGTTTACAAAAGCGATGGACCCACGTCGAAATCGGCTTACCCAGATCGACACCGGATTCCGTGCCGACAATCAGGAGTTCGATATCCGCGATATCCTCCGGCGCCAGCATCCGCTTCGCGGCATTGACGGCTAAGGATACGGGATCCTCGTAGGTGGGGTAGACTGACCGTTCGGAAACCATCAGTTGCCGCGTAAGATATGCCGGGTCGATTCCCCGCGCGGAGGCAATATCGGAAAAATCCACGTAACAACGCCCCGCGTAAAGATTCAGTTTCTCGATGCCTGCCCGTGCCATCATGCTTCCTCTCTCTGAAAGCGGCGTGCTTCATGCGGTTCCAGCCAGCAGCGCCGATGTTCGAAGGGATAAGTCGGCAGCGGCACCTTATGCCGAACATAGTCGCGGTCAAATCCGGCCCAATCCACTCTGGCGCCCCCGAGGTAGAGCGCGGCCAGTGAACTCAGCAGCGTATTCCACTCGTCTTTGCCGGGCCGCAGCGAAGGCAACCACAATCCCCCATCCGGAAGGCACCGCTTTCCCATTCCGATCAGCGTGTCGCCCGGGCCGATCTCGATAAACGTGGTCATCCCGAGTTGATTCAGCGACTTCATGCCGGAAGCAAAGGAAACGGGTTGACGGACATGATCCCGCCAGTAAGCTGCCGCCGGTGCGTCCTTCATCTCCTGGCCGGTAACATTGGAAATAAAAGTTATTCCGGGCGCTTCGAAGGAGACTCGCCCCGCGGCCTCGGCGAACGCATCCAGCATGGGCTCCATCAGCGGCGAATGAAACGCATGCGAAACATTGAGTGGATTGGAAATGTAGAAGTCCCGTTCCAGGGCCTCGACTACCGCCTGTACCGTGTCCCGCTCACCCGAGATAACTGTCTGCTTGGGACCATTGACGGCCGCAATCGCTACCGCTGACGAATGGGGCGCGATCGCTTCCAGCACCACGTCCGCCCCGGCGAAAACCGCGGCCATCGCGCCGTTCCCTGGCAGCGCGCTCATCAGGCGCGCTCGTTCAGCCGTCAGGCGCAGTCCGTCTTCCAGCGAAAATATTCCCGCCACGCAGGCGGCCACATACTCGCCAACGCTGTGGCCCATCACGGCCCCCGGTACGATGCCCCATGACTTCCAGAGCTCGGCCAGTGCATACTCAAAAGCAAAGAGAGCCGGTTGCGAATACTCTGTATCGTCGATCGGCGAGCGCTTACCGGGTTCCGGATAAAGCACCGACAGCAGGGGTTGCGCCAGATCGTCTCTCAGCAGTTCATCGCACCGCTGCAGCGCGCGGCGAAAAACCGGCTGGGTCTCGTAAAGCCGATAGCCCATCCCGGCGTATTGACCGCCTTGTCCCGCAAACAGGAAAACCGGCCTGAGCGAATGGGAAGCCTGCTTCTGCGGCATCCGCTCACCGCCGGCAAACTCCGCCAGTTGCCGTTTCAGCGTCTCGCGCGACTCGGCTACTATTGCCAGCCGATGTTCGAAGTGCGACCGGCCGCAGTTAGCCGTGAAGCAAATATCGGCGAGAGATGCGGCCTCTTCACTTTCGACATAACTTTGGTAGCGGGCGGCCAGTTGAAGAAGAGCCGCGCCGCTCTTCGCGCTAAGGGTCAATATATGCGCCGGGCGCTCCACAGCGGATTGTTCAGGTTCATCCTGAGGACCCGCCTCGATCACGGCATGCGCATTGGTGCCGCCGAAGCCGAACGAATTCACGCAGATCAGATTCGGCCGGACCATCGACGGCTGCCCGGCTGTCGGCACCACAAGCCCCTGAAACGGCAATTTCGGATTGGGCCTGACCAGATCCGGTTGTGCGGGAATTCGGCCGTGTTGCAAAACCAGGATCGCCTTGATCACGCCCGCAATTCCGGCCGCGGACTCCAGATGTCCGATATTCGCTTTCAGCGACCCGATAACGCACGGCGTATCGCGGTCGCCCCCACCCAGCACGGCCGATAAAGATTCCACTTCGACCATGTCGCCTTGCGGCGTGCCGGTCCCGTGGGCTTCCACATAGTCGACCTGCTCGGGTGACCGTCCCGCATTGCCCAGTGCCCGCCGGATCACCGCCTGCTGCGCCACCGTGTTCGGCGTCGAAAGACCCGTGCCGCGGCCATCCTGGTTCACCGCGGTTCCGCGCAGGACGGCGAGAATGTTATCTCCGTCCCGGCGCGCATCCGCGAGGCGTTTGAGCACCACTACGCCGCAACCTTCGGCCCGCACAAAACCATCCGCGGCTGCGTCAAACGTTTTACACCGGCCGTCTTTCGCCATCATGTTCGCCTGCGAGAACATCACCATCGCGCGGGGAGACAGAATCGCATTCACTCCGGCCGCCAGCGCGACGTCGGATTCCTGAAGGCCAAGACTCTGGCAGGCCAGGTGAACCGCGACCAGCGAGGAAGAACAAGCCGTATCCACCATCAGACTCGGTCCGTGCAGATCGAGCAGATAGGAAAGCCGGTTGGGGACCAGGCTGCCCAGTACGCCCGTGCCTGCCCGCGGTGGCGCCCCCACCAGCAGTTCCTGGTAGTCGTAAAACGTGGCCCCCGCAAAAACGCCGGTCTCAGTGCCCTCCAACTGGTCCGGAGCCAGACCGGCATTTTCCAGCGCTTCCCAGCTGACCTCAAGCATCAGACGCTGCTGAGGGTCCATGTCGGCGGCTTCCCGCGTGGAAATTCCGAAGAAACGGGGGTCGAACTGATCGATATCCGCCAGAAAACCGCCCCAGCGGGTATTCATCGTATCGTCAAATTCCAGATCCGCGTCGAAATAAGACGGCACGTCCCACCGTTCCGGGGGAATTTCGACGATCGAATTTCCGCCGGCGCATAACAATTCCCACAGTGCCGCTGGTGTATTGGCGCCGGGAAATCGACACGCCATGCCGATTACCGCAACCGGTACCTGATGCCCTTGCATTTGGTGTGAATAAATATTTCTACCACACCACCGCGCCTCTGTGCTCAAAAGGCAGCGGATTTGTGACGTTATTCCCCCGCATAACCTGTGTTCCGTCGTTTGTAATTGGCGCGTCCGCCGCTCGACATCAAAGCCGCCGGGACCCGCGCCCACACGGAAGTTACGGAATATTTATGTGTTTAAGGAATTCAAGGTCAAAACGGGTGTTCCGCGATCTGAAATAATCCGCGAGTTCAGGTTCGGCAACCCGCGCTCCGGGGCGCGGAGTTCCGGCCCGTATGCGGCCGACGGGTTCCCCGGGCGCCCTGTCGTAATCTGTTAGCATGTCGGTTTCCGGTGCTGCCACGGCGGAACTCAGCGAGAGAGTTATCAACTGTGTTCGGGCTGCCGCGAAACCCGTCACCCTGAACGGCCTCACAAAAGCCACGAAGACCCGGAACGCCGAAGTCGCGGCGCTTCGTGAAGCACTCGCGTCGGCGGTCGATACCGGACAGGTGCATCGCTGGCCCGACTACAAAAGGGTTCAGTACTTCTGGCATTCCTCCGCGGATTCGAAGGCTCGGGAAGCGGTTCTGGAAGTCGCTTCCGCCAGAGCCCTCACGAAGACCGGCCTCCGCGACGCCGCAACCAAAGCCTGCCGCGGTTTTCCCGCGGCGCGGATGGAAAGCGTGATTTCGTCGCTGGTCGCTGAAAAACGGCTCACTGCTCTTCCGGCTTTTACGGGCAGTTCGCGGTTATTTGCGATACCCGGCGAGAACGCCGCATACTTCAATGCCGCCCGGGATTTTATGGAAAATAAAATTCGCAGGGCCGGCTTCGATCCGGCGGCATTTTTCATCGGAAATTCATCCGGTCATGACACACTGGCGATTCAGGCGGGTAACGCGGCCGATCTGATTCTCGATGCGGTCAGCGGCCTGGAGCCGGTGCGCGGCGTGCCGGTGCCCACTCTCCGTCTGCGCCGTCATCTTCCGAATCTCGGGAAAAACGAATTCGACTCCGGCGCTCTGGAATTGCGCAAACGGCAGAAGGTTTTTCTGAATCTTCACGCGGATCCTTACAATATCTCGCCGGCGGAAAAAGAACTTTTGATCGACGGCGGTGACGGAACCTACTATGTCGGCATTGCCCTCCGCTGAGAGTCCTGTTACGAATCCGTTCGGACCCCTCGTCGGCCAGCCGCTCGACGACCGGGGAGTCGATATCGAGGAGATCAATGGCGAAGCGTTCGATGCCTGCCGCCGCCTCGTCACGGATGTTGCCGCAGGCGGCTACTCGTCGGCCTTGACCGTTTTCGGGGACACCGGCACCGGCAAAACGCATCTTCTCGGACGAGTTCGCCGATGGCTCGAAGGCCAGCCGCAAACTCTCTTCGTTTTTGTCCGCATGGAAACCTCTGCCGGCGGAATCTGGAGGCACCTCCGCCGTCGCCTCGCGATCTCGCTGCTGGCCGCCCGTCCCGGTGATATCCGCCCGCTCGACCGGATTCTCGGCCGCGCGAGAGGCGAACTGGAGGCGCTGGAACATCGCGATCTGAGCATCGTGCTCGAACATCTTCTGGAAGGGCGCCACGCCCGCGATTGCGCGGCATGGCTGCGCGGCGAGGGTCTGCCCGAAGAAGCGCTCAGTGCCCTGCGTCTCGCGCTGCCCGGCCCGAACGACGATCCGGAAGTGATTTCGCAGCACCTCGTCATGGCACTTTGCCACCTGATCCGGCCAAACGCCGTAATCTGGTGCATGGATCAGATTGAAGCGATCCGGAGTTCGGCCGACGACCGCGACGGTCCGCAGGCGTTCGGCAGAGCGGTCTGCTGCCTCGTGGAGGAAACGAGAAATTCCGGCGTCATATCCTGCCAGCAAAGCAGCTTCATGAACATGATGGCCGAAATTCTGGACGCGGCGGCACAATCCAAGGTTTTCGCGCGCCGTGCCGTGATTCGCCCCCTCGACTGGGGACAGGCGGTGCGACTTATCGGCGCCCGGCTCGACACCGTCCCGGATCTCGCAATACAACGCAGAGGGCAGAGCCCCTGCTGGCCGCTCGCGGAATCGAAAATCCGTGACGTCTTCGTCGACAATGCCGCTCCGGCGCGGAAAGTAATTTCCCGCTGCAAGGATCTGTTCGATCTCTGGAGCAACCGCCAAACCGACTCCGAATCGCAGGATGAGGCGCTGCAGCGGGAACTCAACGCGCGTTTCTCCACCAAAGAACCGTCGGAAACGGAAGCGATTCTCCGCAATGGCCTGCCCCTGCTGGCCCGCGCAGTCGGCCTTGCCTGCAAGGTTCCCGGCGGGCGCTCTCCGTTCAATTTCCTGCTGGATAACGGCCGCGTCGCCATTGGCATCTGCAACGAGGTGGACGGCCGTTCCATAACCAGTCGGCTGAAAAAGATCTCGGACGCCTGGAATCCCGCGGAGAATCCTGCTCTCCTGCTCATGCGGGACGCGCGAACGGTCATCCCGCGCGGAGCGAACGTGGGCCGGCAAAAGCTCGCCGACATCGAACGCAAAGGCGGCCGCCTCGTCACCATCTCCCAGGAGGCGCTGGAGGCGCTGGCGGCCCTGCGGCGTTTATATTCCGATGCCGAAAGCGGAGACCTCGCCTGGCGGGGAGACCGCGTCGACCCCGGCACGGTCGAGAAGTGGATCGGCGGCCACCTGCCCGTCGCGCTCGACCCGCTGGTCTCCGGGTTGGGGTCCGCCCCCGCCCCGGTTGACCGGACCGCTGGGCTGGCGGAGTTGCTGGCCGAAAGAAAATTGGTAACGCTGGAAGACGCTGCTCGCAGCCTGGGAGTGACGACTGGTGAGATCGAAGAGTGCGCGCGTCGTGATCCGCGGCAGTTTGGCCTTCTTGGCGGCAGCGTGCCGGCACTATTTCAGCCGGTTGCAGCCGGCGCCCGCTGACCCGAAGGACTTATTTATGCCGCAGCTGTCCATTTCCGAAATTCGTCGTGAACTGCTGCGCACCGCCCGCGATTTTGAGTCGTCGGGCGCGCAGTCGAACGCCCTCGCCGGAACCCTCTTCCATGAGGTGTTGGCCTGCTTAATGGGGCCCGATGGCTGGCAGGCGGCACTGGAACCCGGGGAACTGAACGATACGCGTCGCCTCGTCCGGCATGCCTACGATCGCCTGCTTGGACCGCGCCTTACCGAACTGCAGGCCGGTCTGCGCGAAAGTGGCGCGGAAACCATGGAACTCTGGAAGGCCGTAATCGCGACCTGCGAGTGGCTGGGCCGCGTCCTCACCGCCGCGGAACGGCGGGGCGCCATACATTACGACCGCGGGACGCAGCGCTGGCTCGGCGCCGAACAACTCTGCCGGCCCGAACTGGAGCTGGAATGGGAAGTCCGTGAGCCGCACTGGACCGCCCCGGTCCGCGTCTACGGCATCGCGGATTCCTTATGGAAAGATCCGGAATCAGGCCGTTGGTGTGTTCTGGAATATAAACTGGGCAAGCTCCGGCCGGAAGCGGACCTCGGTCAGGCCTGCCTCTACCACGCCGCGCTTGCGGCGAGTGGTCTTTCACAGGCTGACGGCGCTCTGGCCGTAATCACCTTCGGCGTGGAAGCCGAAGAGCGCTTCTACCAGAGCGCCGAACTCGTGCCGGCGCAGGCGGCGCTCCGCGCGCTCATCGGCCGCCTGGCGAACGTCCTGCCTGGCTCGCCGGCGCCTCCCCAGCCTTTGGCCGCTGACGCCCCATCCGCCGAGGCCCACCAGAACCTCGGCAAGAAACTGGTGCGCGTGCTGCAGGGATATGGCGTCCCGGTCGACTGGAAAGGCGAAGTCACCGCCGGCCCCTCCTTCCTCCGCTACTTTCTGATCCCGAGCCGTCAGACAAAGATTAAGCAGGTGAAAGACCGGGCCGAGGATCTCGCCATGCAACTCGGTCTCGCCAGAGAGCCCATGATTCAGAACGCTGGCGGACGACTCGTCATCGACATCTCGCGCCCCGATCCCCAGGTCGTGACGTTCCAGTCGATTCTCAGTCAGATCCCCCGGCCCGACGGTCTGGGCTGCTCGCGCACGCCGCTCGGGGTCGATCTGAACGGTGTCCTGCAGTTCGTGGATCTGGCGTCCAGCAATAATCCGCACTTACTGGTAGCGGGCACCGCCGGCAGCGGCAAGAGCGAATGGCTGCGCTCGGCGGTCGCGGGTCTTTTGCTGGCCAACACGCCGGAAACTCTCCGGCTGGTCCTGATCGATCCGAAACGCACTGCCTTCAGCGAACTCAAAGGCTCGCCCTACCTTCTCGATTCCGGCGGCCTGATCTATCCCCCGGAGCACTCCGCCATCGACGCGCTCGATTCGCTGATCGAAGAAATGGAACGGCGTTACCGGATTTTCGAGCAAACGAACACGAGCGATCTGCCGGAATATCAGGCGAAAACCGGAAAACTGCTTCCCCGCATGGTCTGCGTTTGTGACGAATACGCGGACCTGCTTTCGGATCGCGCCGCCACCAGGGCCATCGAAGCCGCCATCGGGCGCCTCGGCGCCAAAGCGCGCGCCGCGGGAATTCACCTCATCATCGCGACCCAGCATCCGGATCGCAAAACGGTGACCGGCGCGCTGAAGATGAATCTCGGCGGCCGTGTCTGCCTGCGCGTGGGCGATCACCACCAGTCCAATATGGTGATCAACCAGTCGGGGGCGGAGCGCCTGCTGGGCCGGGGAGACCTCTTCTTTTTGAGCATCGGCGATCCCGTCCGGTTGCAGTCCCCCTGGCTCTCCCCGGAAGACCGGTCTCGCATTTTCGGGCAGTCGGCGATTTCCACCGCGCGCCGGTAAGCGCAAACTCAATAAAACAAAAGCCGCGCTTGCCCTCTCGGGAAAGCGCGGCCAAAGCAAACACCGGTTAAATCCGGCCCCGGTCAGAAGCCGAACCGCACCTCCAGCTGGATGGTGCGCATGCCCGCGGCGCCGGTCGCCGCGCCGAAGCCTGCATTTTTCGGCAGCGAACGGCCGGACGCGATGGAACCGTCGGCGTTGAACTGACTGTTCTGCAGCGTCATGGAAGTCGGGTTGTTGAACGTGGCCGTCGTGTTGAAGCCGTTGATGATCACGGCGTTCAGGGTGTTGAAGATGTCGGCCCGGAACTCGAACCGGCGCGCTTCCTGGAACTTCCAGAAGCGGAACCGGCGCACGACCGCCGTGTCGACGTTATCGATCGGGCAGCCGCGCATATACAGCCGGCCCGATTCCAGACCCACGCTGCCGTAGGTCGGACCCGTTACAGCCGAACCATTGAACTCGGCGAAGGGATTGCCCGAGCATCCGCTGCCGACGTTGTTGCCCAGAACCACTCTGCCGCCGTAGTCCGGAGAACCCGTGATATTCACGCTGTTTCCAGCCGAGTTATAGCTATAGCCAAGGCTGTAAGCCGTTCCCGAAGCCGCCGTCAGAATCCCGGAGAACTGCCAGTCCTTCGTCAGCTGGTGAAGCAGCATGCCCCTGCCGGAGATGCCGGGAGCTTCCCAGGTGGAGTTGACCTTCAGGAAGTGCGGCCGGCGGTCGAGCGTCGAGTTCAGCGCTTCATACTGCGCCTGGTCGGACCGAATTGAAACCGTCCCGTCCGAATTGTGCACGTACCGTTTGATCAGCCCGGTATTGCCCTTGAGCGAGATACCGTACGTGTAGGCCGCCGCGAACGACAGCCCGTGCGCGAATCGCCGGTTCACCGTCAGCTGCATCGAATGATAGGTATCGTAGAACTCCGTCGTATTCTGCCCGATTCCGCCCAGTCCGACGAACGGACGGAGCAGATTCGTCGTATATGCCGAAGCCCCCGGATACGCCGGCGTGCCCAGCGTCGGGTCCTGATACTTCGCCAGATACGCCGTGCCGAGATCGACCGCGTTCCAGTTTTGCGTGTCGCCGCCCTGCAGAGCACCCAGACGGTTGTACCCGTGGTTGCCCACATACGAAACGTCCGCCACCATTCCCCACGGCAACTGTTTCTGCACGCCGATATTCCACTGCACCGACGACGGAACCTTGGCCTTGTACTGGAAGGTGACCAGCGACGGAATCGGCTGCGGGTTCAGACCGCCGGAGCCGAGCGACGCCAGAGTGCCGTTGCGCAAGTCCTGCGCCGTCGCGGCCGGTGGATTGCCCGGAATCGAGAAGACCGTGTTGCCGTCGGGCCGGTCGTAGAACAAGCCGCCGCCACCGCGGATAACCCAGTCGGATTTCCCGGTTACGTCATAAGCAAAACCGAACCGCGGCGCGAACACGACCTTGGGCCATGTGTAATCCGTTTTGTCAATGCCTTTACCCGCCGCCACGATCCCGTTCAGCGCGACACCCGTGCCCGGAACGGGTGTTCCGATCAGAGCCTGCGTGTTCGCCGCGCCCACCGCCGAGATAATCGCCCCGGTGCGTGGATCCATGGCATTCCGGAGGTTCCCCGAACAGGCCGTCGCCCCGTTGCTGCAGCCCGAAACGTAAAGAACGGGCGCCTGCGACGCCTTCCACATTTCAGGGAAGAAGTTCGACATCGTCCCGTTAATGTCGTACTGCGGACCCTGATTCACAAGGCGCAGGCCGTAATCCAGCGTCAGGCGGTTGTTGACCTTCCAGTTATCCTGGACAAAGCCCTCAATCTGGTTGTAGACCATGTCGCCTTCGATGAACCGCGACGCCTGCAGATACTGCTGGAAAACGCCGAGCGCCGCGTTCGCATAGCCGAAGCCGCTGTCCAGCGTATTGGTCGTGTCGTTCCCGAAGTTCACGTACCCCTGGAAGCTCAGGTTCGCGATGCCGCCCGCGCCCACGTTCTGCGCCTTATAGCTGTGGTTCAGGTAGGCGCCCGCTTTCAGCGTGTGCCGTCCCATGATCTTCGTCACGCTGCCCGCCACATCCTGCGTTTTGTTGATGTTCAGCCAGCCCGGGAACTGCAGGTTCGGCGGAGCCGCCCCGATCAGGCTGCCCCAACCGAACAGCGGGGGCAATTGCAGGGACTTGCCGTCCCACGAAACCGGCTTTTCCGCCTGCAGGACTTTGTAATCGTAATAACTCGAATCCACCACGCCTGCGTTCGGATACAGCACGGGGAAAGCTCCCAGAGTATTCAGCCGGTTCGACGCCTTGCTCGTGTCGATACCGCCGTTGTTGCCGCCCGCCAGCTGGTTCTTGATGCTTCCGTAGGTGACTTCAAGGAACGTCGTGGGCGAAATTGTCCAGTCGAACGTAAGCCCGTAATTGTCGATGACGGGATACGGGACATACGCATCGTTGAAACCGGGGATCGACCCGATCTGCACCACCGGCCGCTGAATCTGTCCGGAGTACTTACCGGAAATGCGCAGATTCGGCGTGAACTGATAATCGAGGCGCACCGCCGGCTGCTGCGTCAGCTGGTTATAGCTGGCCGGATTCAGCTGGTAGTTGTAGTTGTTTCCCGGCGCCTGCGTGACATTCGGCAGCGGATATTGGTTGAGTACTGCAATGCCAGGTGCATACAGGCGGCTCTGCGGGATCATCTTCCCGGGGAATGCCTGACCCGTCGTGCTGTCCATGATCGCGGGAATCGGGTTTCCGTTCTGGTCGGCGCTCTGCGAGAAATCGCCCTGCCGTTCCGCCGCGGTTGGCAGGCGCAGGCGCACCACGTTACCGCTGTTAGCCAGAATCGACTGGGGTCTGAACTCATGAGCATAAAAGAAGAAGAACTTATTCCGCCCGTTATACAGTTTGGGAATGATCACCGGGCCGCCGATCGTGTAGCCGTAGGTCTGCAGACTGGTGAACACTGGTGTGTCGCCGTTCTTCTGCGCAACCCACGACCGGGAATTCCAGCTCGTGTCGGTGAAAATGCCGTAGCCGGCGCCATGATACTGATTCGTGCCGCTCTTGGTCACGGCCGTAACCTGCATGCCGCTCGATCTGCCGTATTCCGCCTGGTAGGCCTGCGTAAGGACTTTGACTTCGCCGATGGACTCGATATTCAGCGAAAGCATCTGGCCGTTATTGCCGGTATCCATGGCCGAAATGCCGTCCATCATGATGTTGTCCTGACCCTGGCCGCCCAGCCGCGCGGTGCTGCCGCTGCCCGTTTGTGAGCCGTCCACGCCAGGCGTAAACGCCACCGCGCCCGCGAAGTTTCCATGCGAGATCGGCAGGCTTTCAATCGACTTGGTTTCAATCGCATACGACCGCTCGCCGCTCTGCGTTTGCAGCAACGCCTGCTCGGCGGATACGGTCACCGTGTCGCTGGTGCCGCCGACGTGCAGCGTGATCGGGGGCACGCCGACGCGGTCTCCGCCGGTAACCAGAATGCCCTTCAATAACTCGGTTTTAAAAGCCGGCGCCGTGACCTCGAGGGAGTACGTGTCGGCCTTGATGTTCGGAATCGTGAAGTCGCCGCTGGCGTTGGTTTGCACCCCGGGACTCCTCGTATTCTGGGTTTCGCTGATGAGGACGACCTGAGCGGCAGGAATTACGGCGCCCGACGGGTCCAGAACTCGCCCTGTGACGGTGCCCGTCGTGACCTGCGCCAGTGCCGCGAACGGCAACAGGCACAGCGTCGCGACAAGGCACGCTGTTGTTTTTCTAAGGCTACTTATCATGGTAGCTATCAATCTCCTTTTATTGACACGCACACAGCTCCGCGATCCTGGATGCAAGGTTCCCCTCTGCATCAAAAAACAACCTCACTGGAAAATCGTACGGACCCCCATCCGTGTGGCTACCCTTTCGGCAAGATCGGTACCATACAAAAAATCAAAAATATGGGTCGGTGTCAAGCCCTGCTTAAAATTTGATGAAAAGTTTATGATTCTGAAACGGACTACGCCGCCCCGCGCGCACGCAAAATGCAACGCCTGACCGGGGCTTTTGGCCGGGCGTTCACATCCGGTAACCCGCCGGAGGGCCGATCAGCGAATCTCCCCGAAGTGCTGCTCCGATAAGGCCGGCGGATCGTCCGGATACTGGATGATCCACCCGGCCCCCAGCGCGGGATTCTTCCACGACCGCAACGCCCACACGATTTTCTTGTCCGGAGAAATCTCGATGGCCTGCACCGGCGCGCGGCTCTCCTCAACCCCTGGCGCAGGCGGTGCGTTGATCCCCACCAGAGTATTGCCGTTCCGCAGCCGCGTCGCGACGCACCATTTGGGCAGCACATAATCCGGAGCGTCTTTCGGCGAAAACTCCCACACGGTTCTGCCCTGTGCATCCAGTTCGCGCACGAACATATCGAAGCTCGCCACCAGCGTGTGGCCGTCTGGCAGGCGTTGAACCGACCAGGGCCGGGCCACGGCGGCGGACCAGATCTCTTTGCCGCTGACATCGAATTCGCTGATCCGGTTCAGATCGGTCCTCGCCAGAAGCAGCGTTCCGCCCGGAGTGAGCGCCGCCCGGCGCGTCTGCAAATGCGGGACATCCGGCTTGCCGACCGGAATCGTGAACAGCCGTTCCACCTTGCCTCCCGCTTTATTCGCCAGAAAAACTTCGGCCACCTCGCTCGCGCAGTTCTGGATGAACAACACCTTATCGCGGCCGATCGCCTTGGCCGTGTGAACCTCGCACTTCGGCGGCGCGGAATAGTTCCACACCACCTTCTTCTCCGTCGTGATCTCTTTCACGCCGGTCATGTAGGCCAGAAGGAAATTGCCGCCGGGCAGCATCGTCGCCTCCATCACATGACCGTAGGCGCCGGGCACCCGGTCGGACCAGACCACCTCCCCCTTGCGCACCAGATAGAGCGTGTCGTCCAGCTGACCGGTGAAAAGAAAATCCCGGTGCCGGATGCCGTCCCCCGGCAGTTCGGCGGGCGCCATCGGCCTGTCCGGCTGCCCCAAGCCGTTTACCACAACAACCGCGGCACAAATCCATTTCATTCGTTTCATAGTCACCGCGCGATCATGTCCGGATTGATTTCCACTCCCAGTCCGGGCCCTTGCGGAACGGGCAGAAATCCGTCTTTGTCCACCAGCGGCGGGTTCTGAAAGACGGCGAAATTATGCAGATAAGAGCCGATCGGCGGATCGTGGATCAGTTCCACATAATCCGCATTCGGGCTGGCGGCGATCGCGTGCAGATGCGCGATTGTCCCGATCCGCAGCAGTCCGTTGTGCGGCACCACAGGCATGCCGAACACCGCGGCCGCCGCGGTCACCTTGCGCAGACCCGCGATGCCCAGTTCCGCGCCCTCGGGGTTCAGGACGTCGAACACCTTGTTTCGCATCAGGGTCGCGAAAATACTCAGGTCGTGATGCACCTCTCCGCCCGAGATGGCCACCTCGACCATGCCGCAGAGTTTCGCCTGGCCATCGTAATCGTCGCGTTTCAGCGGTTCCTCCAGCCAGTAACACTTCATCGACTGCAGCGCGCGGGCCGTTTCCAGCGCCCGATTGAAATCCCACTCAATCCCCATCTTCACCGGAAAACTCTGGTTCGCGTCCACCATCAGATCCAGGTCGCTGCCGGCCGCCTTCCGCACGGCCTCGAAAACCCGCAGGTCTTCCTTCATCGTCGGAAAGTGAAAGCGAAGCTTGAACCCTTTCCACCCCTCCTGCTGCAACCGCACCGCCATCTCCGCCCGTTCCTCCGGCGTGGAAAGCGCCACCATCGAGGCGTAGGCGCGCACCTTGTCCTTGCCGCCGCCCCAGAGCTTGTAAAGCGGCTGCCCGCAGCACTTGCCGACCAGGTCCCAGCAAGCCATCTCCACACAGGCCGCATCGCGATACGACGTCGCCTTCGACAGGGCGGGGAAATGCACTTCCGCGTCGAACGGATCCTTGCCGGTCAGATACTCCCTGATGGTCGGAATAGCCGCCGCGGAAGGCGGGTGTCCGATTCCGATCGGCCCCTGATCCGTCAGAATCTCCAGATACGCGCCTCCGCCCACGGCGAAGTTCATCCGCGTCCCCAGCGCCCACGCCGGCTCCATGCTTCCGGCCTGCCGGATGGTCCGCAGTGGCACCAGCCGCACGCCGGTGACCCGGACCCGCCCGGGTTTCGGCGGCGGCGCCGCCTCCGCTGCCAATGCCGGGAATAACGGAACCGCCGCTCCGGCGAGGAAGTTTCTGCGCTTCATCTCTGCCACGCTTCTCCTTGCTTCCGGCTGTGACCGCATTCGCGCGCCGGCCAGTAAAGATCATACTGGCAACCGGGTCCGGGGAAAAGGGGATGTTCCCCGCTGAAGCGCACCGGAAACCGTGACATGATGTTTCTGGCAATGAGCGTCACACTGGGCGGCATACCCCCCGAGGAACTGATCCGCCAGCTCGATCGTGTCGGATCGAGCGCCGCCTTTCAACAGGTCGATCGTCTGAAACGCTTTCTCTGCTTCGTCGTCGGCGAAACCGTCGCCGGCAGGGGAAGTCAGTTGAAGGAATATGTGATCGGCGTGCAGGTTTTCGACAAGGACACTTCCTTCGATCCCCGCACCGACCCGATCGTCCGTGTCCAGGCCCGCCGGCTGCGCTCCCGCCTGGCGAAATACTATGCCGAGGAAGGCGTCGGCGACACCGTTGTGATTGAGTTGCCGAAGGGCGGCTATGGCCCGGTCTTCCGGCGCGGTGAAGGCGCCGCGCAGAAGCGCTCCATCGCGCACGCCCTGGCCAGCCGCAATACCATCGCGGTGCTGCCGTTCTCCGACCAGAGTCCCGCGGGCGACATGGGTTACTTCTGCCAGGGCCTCCGGCAGGAGATCCTGCATGCGCTCACAGCCAGCGAAACCCTTCGCGTGCTGGCTTCCGGGGATGGCGAACCGGCTTCCGCGGGCGCTCCTGTTAATCTTCGTGCCGCGGCCGCGGAACTCGATGCCGCCATTCTCGTGACGGGAAGCCTTCGAAAACACGGCCCGGCGGTTCGGATTACCGTGCAGATCATCGATGGCCCCAGTGGCTCCTATGCGTGGTCGGAATGTCTCGACGGCGCCGCCGAATCCGGCTTCGCCTTGCAGGAACTGGTGGCGAAGGCCGTGGCGGGAAGGCTGCGGGACGCCACGCGCGCCGGCACGGCGAAGGGCCTGACCAGGCCGGTCGAGAATCTCGCCGCGCGCAATCTCTATCTCCAGGGCCGGTTCCACATGAATCAACGCACCGAGGAAAGCCTCCGCAAAGCGGTGGAGTTCTTCGAAAGGGCGCTGGTGGAAGACGGCCAGTATGCGCACGCCTTCGCGGGCCTCGCGGACACCTATGGACTGCTCGGCCACTATGGCGTCATGGCGCCCGCCGAAGTTTGGACCAAGTCCGCCTCGAGCGCCGCCTCCGCTGTGATGGCCGACGAAAACTCGGCCGAGTCGCACGTCTCTCTGGCGCACGTCAAATCGACGCAGGACTGGGACTGGGCAGGCTCCGAACGCGAATTCCTCCGTGCCATCCAGCTCGACCCGCGGCATTCCACCGCCCATCACTGGTACGCGATCTCCTGCCTTGCGCCGATGGCCCGGCTCGACGAGGCGCTCGAAGAGATTCTCGTGGCGCAGTCGCTGGATCCGGTCTCCTCGATCATCGCGCGCGACCTCGCGCGGGTGTTCTGCTACCGGCGGGAGTACGAAGCCGCTCTGGAGCAGATCGATCACACCGTGGAACTGAACCCGCACTTCTCGCCGGCCTACTGGGCGCTGGCTCTCATTCAGGAACAGCGCGGCGAGTTCGACGAAGCGATCGCCGCTTGCCAGAGAGCCGTGCAGCTGTCACCGCGCAGTCCGCTCATGCATGGCGCGCTCGGTCGAACCCTGGCTCTGGCAGGCAGGCGCGAGCAGGCCGTGGAAATCCTGGAGGAGCTTTGCCGGCTGGCGGAGAAACGTTACGTGTCGCCCTTCGAACTCGCGCTGATGCACTTCGCGCTGGGCGACACGGAGCAGGGCTTTCGGTATCTGACGAAGGCCTATCAGGACAGATCTTTCGAACTGCTCTCCATCCTGGTGGACCCGCGATTCGATGCCATCCGGAAGGATCCCCGTTTTTCCGAACTGGCCACGCAGCTTGGCCTTCGCAACGCGTGAAGCCGGTATCTTCGCGCGTCAGTCGCGGGCCATTTGACGGCACCCTGTGTCTGTTGTCAGCGAGGCGAGGATGCAGGTGAGCGACGCCCAGCCCAGGATCAGGCCGAACGCGGCATGATACGCGGGAACACCGTAAACGCGGGTTCCGCCCGCCAGTCCCCCGGCCCACTGTTTGTCGAGCAGCCAGCCGATGGCGGGCTGCAGTAACATCGGCCCGATCATGTTGCCCGCATTGATCGCCCCGGAAATGGTGCCGAGAAATTTCACCGGCACGGATTCTTTGGCGAACGCAAAGCCAAGGATCACGGCGCCCGCCGCGAAGCTGGTCACCGCGGCCACGGTGGTGAACATCCAGAGCGGCAGGAAGTCCGCGTAGATAAGAATGGCCCAGCCCAGCGCCGCGGTCACGGCGCCCGCCAGATAAATCGGCTTCCTGCGGCCCACCCGGTCGGAGAGATAGCCGCAGATGGGGCTGGCCGACGCCCAGCACACAATCATCACGGAGCAGATTCCGGCCGCCGCCGCGGACGTGATGCCGTAGCGGGCCTTGAGGAACGGCGTGCCCCAGAGGCCCGTGAACGAAAGCATGGCGCCCACGAAGCCGCCCTGACCGCAGAAGATCAGCCAGGTGTTGCGGTAGGCGAAGATCTTCCGGAAGCCTTTCAACAGTTCGGTCAGGCGCTCAGGCTGCCTGTTTTGCAGGGCTACGGGCGCGTAGGTCAGGTAGCCCGCCTCCGCCGGATCGTTCCGAACCATCGCCATGGCGAGAATGCCCGTGCCCAGCAGAAAGAGCGCGGAACCGAAAGACACGGCTCGCCAGCCGAATGCTTCCACCAGCAGGCGAAGCGGCACCTGCGCGAACAGCGCGCCGATGTTGCCCACCAGCAATCCCAGGCCCGTGAGCGTTGCGAAATTCCTCGCCGGAAACCAGTGCGTGGCCAGTTTCAGCGTCACCACCCAGCCCACCGCCGTGGATGCGTCAAGCGCACCAGCAGGTCAGCTACGGCACGGTGCTGACGATTCGCGGTGCGCTGTTCATCTACGC